>OGQD01000081.1_pt1 | contig 77855 bp, 82 predicted proteins | sample 1553091 | NCBI WGS metagenome assembly OGQD01 (sample SAMEA2580290, study PRJEB22360) | human gut metagenome | biome: human gut; feature: human-associated habitat; material: faeces | place: Denmark | collected 2008/2010
AGATGCCATTTGCCGATAGCGGCTGTAGCATATCCGGCACTTTTAAACATATCTGCCATGGTGTATTGTTCGGGACGGATAATCATTTTTACATCTCCTGCGGCAATATCCGTATCCGGTCTGCGCCATGCATATTCTCCTGTCAGCAAGGAGTAGCGGGATGGGGTGCTGGTAGCGGCTACAGTATGTGCATTAGTAAAACGGATGCCTTCCGATGCCAGTTTGTCAACATGGGGAGTTTCTACATTCTTGGCTCCGTAACATTTTAAATCTCCATATCCCAGGTCATCTGCCAGAATAACGATAACATTGGGCTTTTTCGGGTCTTGCGTACTGTTTTTTTGAACGGTTTCTGCTGTTGCAGAGTTACAAGCGGCTAATGAGGCAAGTAAGGATATGCCTGCATAATTTCTACTTTTCATCTCTATCTATTTAAGGTTTGATTCGGATACATCTCTATTTTCACTTTCCGGTTTCTCGACCTGAAGGTGAAAAACGACGGAAAGTTATCAAGAAAATCTTGAAGCAGCAAAAAAGAGAGCCGAAATATGATTTGAAAGTGTCTGGAATTAGATGATAATGCCCCCACCCAGTACTACATCATCCCTATAAAAAGCGGCTGCTTGTCCCGGGGCAATGGCTGTCAGCGGCTCATGCAGTTGTACATGCAGGGTGTTATCCGGTTGCAGGGTTACTGTGCAGCGGTTTGCTTGTTTCCGATAGCGTATTTTGACGATGATGTCGTCCTTATTTAGTAATAAAGCGGGATTGGTGATGCGCCATTCTTTCAGTCTCATTTCTGTTTTTTCCAGTGCTTTCAAGTCGCTCAGTATGACTTTGTTTTCTGCCGGAATGATTTCTTTGACAAAGACAGCCCGGTTAAGATCTATGCCCAATCCTCTCCGCTGGCCGATGGTATAGAAAGGATAACCTTTGTGCTGTGCGATAAAATTCCCCATTTCATCGAAGAATTTACCCGGTAGGATACTTCCTTCAGGCAATTCCTTATGCAGGAATGTGCGGTAGTCCATGGGGCAGAAGCAGACTCCCAGACTGTCCCGTTTATGGGCGGCTTTCAGAAAACCACGCTCTGCCGCGATCTCACGGACACGGGCTTTAGTCAGGTTGCCCATAGGGAGAAGCATACGTTGCAGGATTTCTTGTGGCAGCCCCCATAGGAAAAAGGATTGGTCTTTATCCGGGTCGGCACCGGTAGTGATGTGATAGTATCCATTGATGAGGCGTCGGCGTACATAATGTCCTGTAGCGAAGTGATAGATCCCCATTTCATCGGATATTCTCTTCAAAAGAGGCCATTTCAGGTAGTTGTTGCATAAAGTACAGGGAACCGGGGTATGACCTGCCATATATTCGTTGATGAAATAGTCAATGATGGTTTTCCGGAAGGTGCCACGAACATCGTATGTGAGATGGGGGATGCCCAGACGTTCACATAAAGTGCGGGCATCCTCCAGATACTCTGTATCATTTCCTTTTTCATAAAAACGGAAGGTGATGCCGGTTACCTCGTATCCTGCATCCTGCAATAGAAGGGCGGCTACGGAACTGTCTGTTCCTCCGCTCATGCCTAGTAGGACTTTATTATTGGGCTCTGCTTCTTTCATCTTTATAGCAGTTTTGTGAGGATAGATGCTGGGATATCCATTCTGGAGAAGGCAAATAGTTTCTTTCCCAAATCTTTCAAAGAGGCTCCGATGTGATATACGTCGGATTGGTCTATAATAAGAAAACGGTCATGTGCTTGGCGGTAGGTTCTTATGTTTATAGGTGGATATTGATTGTTGTGTCGGGTAAGGTCTAGTTGAAGTTGCGGTGTGATTCGTTGTGTATAGATGGTGGCATCTACTCCTGTTGTGAGTTTGGAAAGCATGAGAAGTGTGCTTTCATCTATATAGTTGTCTATCAGGATAAGGGAATTCTTGGCAGATTTGATAAGGTTCGTGGCGAAAGCGTATGCGTCGAAAATCTGTCCGTCAAAGAAAATTCCTTCGACCGGAGGAAGAGAGGTGCGGACAAAAAAATCTACTTTCTCATTTAATCTGGTCAGTTGCATATCATAAGAAAGAAACTTTGCATCCACCCTTTGTTCAAGGTTGCTGATGCGTTGGTTGATGACATGACCTTTTAATAAATAATCTTTTAAAACTTGGCTTGCCCAACGGCGGAACAAAGTGGCATTTTTGCTGTTGACACGATAGCCTACAGAAATGATAGCGTCCAAATTGTATGTTTTGGTTTTGTATGACTTGCCATCCGAGGCAGTTAGTTCCAAAATGGAACATACTGAGTTTTCGTTCAACTCGCCGCTTTGGAATATATTCTTAAGATGTTTGGTAATAGCTTGGCGTTTGGTCTCAAATAACTCTGCAATTTGTGCCTGAGTCAGCCACACTGTTTCATCTTCAATGCGCACTTCCATCCTCACCGATTCATCCGGCTGGTAGAGTATGATTTCTCCTTGTTGTTCCATGTGTTCGATTTTTGGGGTACAAAGCTAGCAAATATAAATCAGACTGATCTTGCTTTCAGGCTATAATTGAAATGTAGGATGGGAAATGAAACTCCGATGACAATCTATATGATAGCGCCATCGGAGTTCTGACACACTCTTCTTATTAAGGAAGGAATGCTTGCGATATTTTTATTTTATCGGCATCAATGTGAATCCCCAATGATATTCCTTATTGGCGGGCAGGGTATGTTCCGGCAGCGGGCGGTCTCCCCAGCTGTCATAACCGGCTACACCTTGCTGTTTCATATCAATACATACTTCAACGAAATTACGTGGAGTGATATCGTTGACGTGGGTCATGCGGCGTATTACATTTTTAGCCTTTGCCTCGTCGTGGTTGGCAATCTCTTCGGGGGTGAAATTAGTCCACTGGCGAGGACGGTTAATGGCTTCTTCCGAATCAAAGTCCTCTACAGAATTGCGCAGTGCATTGAAACCGATGGTATTGTCAGCGCGTATTAACAGACCTTTTCCGCCTTTACGGCTCAGTTCCACCCAACGGGTGTCGGTGCGGTGTCCGTTTTCTTGCGGACGGACGTAGTTGTTGGTGTACATCTGGTCGGCTGTGGTGCGGTAGAGGTTGACGAAACTACTTGCATTACGGTCGATGTAGTTTTCACCCGGTCCGCGGCCGAAATATTCTACCTGATTCATATCCGATGGCAAGCGGAAACGTACGCCGATACGTGGTACGTTCAGTTTGGAAGAGGCCAGACGCTGGGCATCCTGTCCCGGTGTGAAGGTAGCCATCAGAGTTGCTTCTGACACTTCGGTACTGGCGGCTTTCATATCCGTAGAAGTAAAGGTGATATCTGCATGAACCATTCCGTCAGGATAAATGGTATATTTCATGATATACAGGTTACCTGCTGCCAGTAAATAGTTGGCTGTTAATATAGTCTTGTTGCCGTCTGTTTCTGTAGTGACATCCGCTACATTGAAGTTCTTGCTGGACTGTTTCCATATTTGCTCGCGCTTAGGCCCACCGTTACCATAATCATTGTCTGTCGGTGCGCGCCAGAAGTTAGGTTGAATACCAAAGCCTTCAGCGAAATATTCTGTACCGTTTACTTTGTATGAGGACACTAGTCCGCTTTTCTTGTTGAAAACAAACTGCATACGTGATGATAATACGGTGATGACGTCACCATCCGTGCTGACGGTAGTCTTACCGCTTGCTTTATGTTCGGCTATAGCCAATGGTTCTATGGGCAGGCGGAATTGTTCGGAAGCAATATCGTGCCCTGCAGGAATCAAGGGTTCCGGCTCTGTGGTGGTAACTACAAAATTTACAAAATATTCTGTGCCGGCCTTGGGCTTCAATCCGTTGAGGTTGATGTCCAGTTCTTTGGAGCTTTGCGGTTCGATATCTAATGATACTTTTCCGCCTTTAATTGTTTTTCCGTTTGCCTTTACGGTATAACTGATCATATACTTCTTCAAGTTGGTGAAGTAGAAACGGTTCTTTACCAGGAATTTGCCGGCAGCCGGGTCGATGGCTTCAAAACCTACATTCTGATGTGCATATTTCACTTCTGTCATGGCCGGATGCGGAGTGCGGTCCGGAGCTACGATTCCATTGCATAGGAAGTTTCCGTCGCTGGGTGCATTGGTCCCGTAATCACCTCCGTAGGTCCAGTAGGTACGTCCATTTTCGTCTTTTTCCAGAATACCTTGGTCTACCCAGTCCCAAATGTAACCACCTTGCAAGTTCGGGTACTTGTAGATCGCTCTCCATTGTGCTGCCAGATTACCATTGGAATTGCCCATAGCGTGTGAATATTCGGATGGCGCAATGGGACGGTCGCTGCCTTTTTTGCCTATTTCTTCCAGCCAGGCGGCACTAGGGTATTGGGGTACATACATATCTGTGTTCCATTCCCAAAGGGCGCGTTCATAATTTACAGGACGGTTCATCCCTTTTACTTCGCGTTCTTTCAGCCATAAATAGGTCTGATAGAAATTATAACCGTTTCCAGCTTCGTTTCCTAATGACCAAATGGCTACAGAGGGATGGTTTTTGTTACGCTCGTACATATTAATGGTACGGTCCATGTGCGGCTTCAGCCATTCGGGATGGTTGCCCAATGTTCCGCCTCGGCTTAAGTTATAATACATACCGTGGCTTTCGATATTGGCTTCATCATATACATAGATGCCATATTCATCACACAATTCATAGAACTTGCGGTCTTGCGGATAGTGGCAGAGACGTACACTGTTGATGTTGTTCTGTTTCATCAGGGTGAAGTCCTTGCGCATCAGCTCTTCGGGAACATAATGTCCTGTTTCGGGATTATGCTCGTGTATGTTTACGCCTTTCAGCTTGATGGGTTGTCCGTTGATGAACAAGCAAATGTATGGTTTGCCGTTTTCGGCTATCTGATCGGTTGGTTTGATCTCGAAACGGCGGAAACCTACCGTATAAGGAATGATCTCGCTTGTTTTTTCTCCGTCTTTCAGAGATATCAGTAACCGGTACAGGGTAGGGTGTTCTGATGTCCAGGTCTTGACGTTGCTGAGGGTGGCTTCAAAAGAGATACTCTTCTGCCCGTCCGCTGTAACAGGACAGGGGGTGTTACCTTCTGCCACCACTTTCTTTGCGGCATCCAGCAATTCGTATGCTACGGTTACCTCTTTGTTGCCTGCTGTATGGTTGGTTACGTCTACATCCAGTTTGAAGATACCATTTTTATAGGTGTCGTCCAGCGTAGACATCACGTTGAAATCTTTGATGTGAGTTTTGGGCTGTGAGAACAGAAATACATCACGTTCAATACCGCTCATGCGCCAAAAATCCTGGCATTCCAGATAAGAACCGGTACTCCAGCGGAATATTTTAATGACCAGCGAGTTTTTACCGGGTTTCAGGTAGTTGTTGATTAAAAATTCTGCCGGATTCTTGGAGTCTTCGCTGTATCCCACTTCCTGTCCGTTGACATACACGTATACACCGGATTTTGCTCCTTCCAAACGGAGGAATATGTCGCGTCCATCCCAATCGGCGGGAATTTCGATATCACGCTGATACACACCGACCGGATTGGCTTCGGGTAATTGCGGCGGTTGTGGATTTCTGGGCTTGAATTCGTATCCATGATTGGTGTAGATGGCCACTCCGTAGCCCTGTACCTCCCAGTTGCCGGGTACTTTAATCTCCTTCCAGGCTATGTTGGCATCCGGTTGCTCAATGTTGGCAGGCAGATCTTTGTATGTATCTGCATAATAAAAGTTCCATGTACCGTTTAGTAGTTTGTAATAAGGGCTGTTTTCATACTCGCCGGTCAGTGCCTGGTCCCGGTTGTCATAAGTCATGAAAGCTGTACGCGGATATTCCTTGTTGACGGCTACGGTCTGAATATCTTTCCAATAAGGTAGTTTTGTATCTTCTGCATGAAGAACTTGTGTTGAAAAAGCGCATACAGCGGCGCCAATCAGGCATTTAAATAAGGTTGTCATTTTAGGTTTCATAGGTTCAAATAGAAAAATGAAGAAGAAAGGGCGCTAGTACCGGCGCCCCTTTCCTTAAGTCCTTTTATGTAAAATAGCAATTATTTAATTGCGTCTGCTAGTTCAGCACCTGGTTTGAACTTGGTTACTTTTTTAGCAGGAATAGTAATCGTTGCTTTTGTGGATGGGTTGATACCTGTTCTTGCACTTCTTTCAGCAACAGAGAATGTTCCGAATCCGATTAATGATACTTTGTCCCCTTCTTTGAGGGCCTTTGTTACAGTTGAAACGAAAGCTTCAACTGCTTTTTTTGCGTCGACTTTGCTCAAGCCGGCTTCAGCGGCGACTGCGCTGATAAGATCTGCCTTATTCATAACGAAAATGATTAATTATTAAATGTAACACAAAAGTTTTACCAAAATCAGTGACAAATATATGCTTTCAAAATTAGAAATCAAACAGATAGCCTAAAAAAGATGCTCCAAAAATCAAAAAAACGTAAGAGAACTCTTGTTTTCTGTTATATAACAGAATAAAATTGTAAATTTGCGCGCAATCAATGTTTTATTAGACGAAGAATATTTATGAACAGTATACCTACAGTAACCAAGAATTTATTGATAATAAATGTGTTGTGTTTCTTTGGAGGCGTGGTAGCCATGAAGTATGGAATTAACCTAAACGACCTGCTGGGACTACACTTTTTTATGGCATCTGATTTTAATCCTGCCCAGTTGATTACTTATATGTTTATGCATGGCGGTTTCCAGCATATCTTTTTTAACATGTTTGCCTTGTGGATGTTTGGACGTACGCTTGAACAGGTTTGGGGACCGAAACGTTTCTTGTTCTATTATATGGTATGTGGTATAGGTGCGGGATTGGTGCAGGAGCTGGTGCAATATATACAATATGTGACCGAATTATCGCAATATGACAGTGTGAATACGGGGATTGCCGTGATTCCGATGGCGGAGTACTTGAATCTGATGACTACAGTTGGCGCTTCGGGAGCGATATATGGCATTTTGTTGGCATTCGGTATGCTATTCCCCAATAGTCAGATGTTTGTATTCCCTATCCCATTTCCTGTCAAGGCTAAATATTTTGTGATGGGATATGCTGCTTTGGAGATATTTTTGGGATTGGGTGCTTCGACCGATGGCGTTGCCCACTTTGCACACTTGGGAGGTATGATTTTTGGTTTTATATTAATAATGTATTGGAGAAAAAAGAATAATAATGGGCAGTTTTATTACTGATTTGAAAAATAGCTTCAACAAAGGGAACATATATATCCAGTTTATATATATTAATGTAGGGGTATTCATTGTAACTTCCTTATTGGGGATTTTATGGATGCTGTTCAACCGGAATGGAGCATTTGTGCTTCAATATTTGGAACTGCCGGCCTGGACGTTGCAGTTTGTCAAGCAGCCTTGGTCTTTGCTGACTTATATGTTCATGCATGCAGGCATTTTGCATTTGCTGTTTAATATGCTGTGGCTTTATTGGTTCGGGCAGATGTTTCTGTCTCTTTTCTCGGCAAAGCATTTCCGCGGACTCTATCTGTTGGGAGGTATTTGTGGCGGTTTGTTGTATATGATCGCTTACAATGTTTTTCCTTATTTCAGTGATTCTTTGTATTATTCTTATTTGTTGGGAGCATCAGCTTCCGTACTTGCTATTGTTGTAGCTACTGCGGTACGTGCACCGGAATATAGAGTAAACTTTATGTTTATTGGGACTGTTAGGTTGAAGTATGTGGCTTTGTTTATGGTTGTGACCGATTTGCTGTTTATGACATCGGGCAATGCCGGTGGCCATATCGCTCATTTAGGAGGTGCTCTGGCCGGATGGTGGTTTGCTTCCGGATTGTCCCGCGGACATGATGCTACGTCATGGATAAACCGATGCTTGGATTGCTTCTCAGAAGGCCTTTCGTTTCGTCGTCAATCGAAAAAGCCGAAGATGAAAGTTCATTATGGTGATAAGGCAAAAGATTACGATTATAATGCCCGTAAAAAACAGCAAAGTGAGGAGATAGACCGTATATTGGATAAATTAAAGAAATCTGGTTATAACAGTCTGACTACCGAAGAGAAGAAAAGCTTGTTTGATGCGAGCAAGAAGTGATATATGAAATATATTGGTCGTTTTTTGGGATGGATACTACTGGGCATAAACTTGTGTATGGTGGTATTGTTACTGGTATGTGCTTACAGCCCTTATATTGATCCTGTGGCTCATCCGGTATGGTCATGTGCCGGTTTGGCTTTTCCTGCTTTTTTGATTGTTAATCTTTTGTTTCTGGTCTTTTGGTTGGTGATTTATCGTAAATATGCGTTGCTTTCATTTTTAGGCTTGGTATGTTCCATTGGTGCTATCCGTACTTATTTTCCAGTCAATGTATTTGTATCTGATGTACCGGAAGGGGCAATCAAATTCTTATCCTACAATACGATGGCCTTTGAGAAGAACCGTGCGAACACCAAGGATAATCCGAACCCTGTGTTGGAATATTTAAGAAACAGCAATGCGGATATAATCTGCCTGCAGGAATATATTGTAGGGGGACGGTTAACCAAGAAAGAGGTGGATTATGCTTTAAGAGATTATCCTTATAAAAATTATTATAAGATATCGGGGGCTAACGGTTTGGGTTGTTATTCCCGTTTTCCTATTTTGTCGGCACATCCGGTGAGATATGCCAGCCTTAACAATGGTTCCATTGCTTATAAAATCAAAGTGAATGGTGATACCTTGCTGGTTGTTAATAATCATCTGGAATCCAATAAGCTGACTGAGAAGGATAAAGAAGTCTATCGCGAAATGATGAAGGACCCTGATAAGCAAAAGGTATCGCAAGGGTCTCGTTTGCTGATCAGAAAACTGGCGGAAGCATCGGCTATACGTGCCGTTCAGGCTGATTCCATAGCTCGTTTGGTGGCCGGTTACAAAGGGGGAGGCATAATTGTATGCGGTGACTTCAATGATTCTCCTATATCATACACTCACAGGGTGGTAGGGGAAGGCCTGAATGATGCTTTTGTGGAGTCGGGAAACGGCTTTGGCATATCTTATAATCAAAATCATTTTTATTTCAGAATAGACAATATTTTATTGAGCAAGAATTTAAAATCTTACCGTTGTACGGTGGATAATACGATAAAGAGTTCGGATCATTACCCCATTTGGTGTTATGTGGCGGAGAAGTGATTTTACATACCTTTAATTGACAGATTATGAAAAGACTATTATTTACGTTAGCGACGTGTTGTGTAATGTGTGCATGTGAACAGAAAACAGAAATGAATCCGTTCTTTACGGAATTCCAGACCGAGTACGGTGCTCCCGATTTTACTAAGATCAGACTGGAGCATTATGAGCCTGCTTTCTTGAAAGGAATAGAGGAGCAGAATGCGGAAATTAAGGCAATAGTTGATAATCCCGAGGAACCTACTTTTGAAAATACCATTGTGGCGCTGGATAAAAGTGGCGGGATTCTGGCGAGAGTAAGTGGGGTGTTTTTTGCATTGACCGAAGCGGATACAAATGATTCGTTGACGGCCTTGAATGAAAAGATGGCTCCTGTACTTTCAGAACATAGTGATAATATTTATTTGAATCAGGATTTGTATAAACGGGTGGCTGATGTGCATCAACAGGAAAAGGAAGGTAAGATAACTCTTACGACTGAGCAACACCGGCTGTTGGACAAGTATTATAAAGCTTTTGTCCGTTCGGGTGCCGGACTGGATGCCGGAAAACAATCCCGTTTGAGGGAGATCAATAAAGAATTGTCGACTTTGGGGATTGCTTTCGACAATCATATCTTAAATGAGAATAACGCTTATCAGTTGGTTATCGAGAATGAGGCTGATTTGGCCGGGTTACCCGAATGGGTGAAAGCGGGGGCCGCAGAGGAAGCGAAAGCTGCTGGAAAAGAAGGGAAATGGCTATTCACTTTGCAAAACTCCAGTCGCTTGCCTTTTTTGCAATATGCTGAAAACCGTGAGCTAAGAAAAAATATTTATGAAGCTTATATCAACCGGGGGAATCATGATGATGCGAATGACAATAAAGAGATATTGGGAAAGATTATGGCATTGCGTTTGGAACAGGCAAAATTATTAGGATTCGATTGTTATTCCAATTTTGTACTGGATGAGAACATGGCTAAGAATTCGCAGACAGTCATGGATTTCTTGAATAACCTGTGGGGATACTCACTGGAAAATGCAAAGAAAGAGGCCGCCGAGTTGCAGAAAATAATGGATAAGGAAGGTAAGGGAGAGAAGCTGGCTGCATGGGACTGGTGGTATTATGCCGAAAAATTGCGTCAGGAAAAGTATGATTTGAATGAAGATGAAATCAAACCCTATTTCAGTTTGGAAGATGTGCGTAGCGGATTGTATACCGTGGCCAACAAATTGTATGGCATTACATTGACCGAACTGAATGATGTGCCCGTATATGAGTCTGATGTGAAAGTGTATGAAGTAAAGGATGCCGATGGCTCATTTTTGGGATTGTTCTATGCAGATTACTTTCCACGCGCAGGTAAGCGTGGTGGCGCATGGATGAGTAATTTTCGTGAACAGGCCGGTGAAGTACGTCCTTTAATTTATAATGTGGCAAGTTTTACTAAACCTGCAGGAAATATGCCTTCTTTACTGACTTTGGATGAGGTGGAAACCATGTTTCATGAGTTTGGACATGCATTGCACGGTATGCTGACCAAGTGTAACTACAAAGGAGTGTCTGGTACCAGTGTGGCGCAGGATTTTGTAGAACTTCCTTCACAGATTATGGAACACTGGGCTGTAGAACCTGAAGTGCTGAAACTCTATGCCAAGCATTATGAAACAAGAGAAGTGATTCCGGATGAGTTGATTACGAAAATCCAAAATCAGGGTACTTTTAATCAAGGTTTTATGACTACGGAATTATTGGCAGCCGCTTTGCTTGATATGGAACTGCATAACCTGACTGATACAGAAAATCTGAATGTCGTTGCTTTTGAAAAAGAAACGATGGACAAGCTGGGGCTGATTCCTGAAATAGCTCCTCGGTATCGCGCCACTTATTTTAGTCATATTATAGGTGGATATGCTGCTGGGTATTACAGCTATCTATGGGCAGAAGTTCTTGACACGGATGCTTTTGAAGCGTTTAAAGAACATGGAGTGTTCGATAAAAATACCGCAGACTCTTTCCGTAAAAATATTCTAGAGAAAGGTGGAACGGAAGATCCTATGACCCTTTACAGAGGTTTTCGTGGGGCTGATCCCAGCTTGGAGCCCTTGCTTAAAAATAGGGGTTTGAAATAAAATAGGCTGTGAGATAGAATAATTTAGGCTGCAAAAAATGCTTTTGCAGCCTTTTTTCTCTTTTGGAATCTAAATATTTGTGTTTGATACCGTGGGAATGTGAAAAAAAAACTATATTTGCAACCTTGTATAAACTAAGAATTAATCAAAAAGTAAAAATAATAAATTTCAAAGTAACATGCAAAACAAAGGATTTGTAAAGGTTTTTGCGGTATTACTCACCCTTGTATGTGTGTTTTATCTTTCTTTCTCTTTTGTGACCCGCTATCACATGGACAAAGCGGCACAGGACCCGAAAGGTGAAGCACATTACCTTGATTCTATGCAGAATGAAAAAGTTTATTTGGGTAGTTATACGCTGAAACAGTGTCGCGAGATGGAGATTGGTCTGGGTCTAGACCTGAAAGGTGGTATGAACGTTATCCTTGAAGTTTCTGTACCGGATGTAGTGAAGGCTTTGGCTGACAACAAGACTGATGAAGCTTTTAACAAAGCGGTTGCAGAAGCATCAAAACAATCTATCACTAGTCAGGATGACTTTATCACTCTTTTTGTAAAAGAGTATAAGAAACAAGCTCCCAATGGCAAATTGGCTGAATTATTTGCTACTCAGCAGTTGAAAGACAAAGTAACCACCCGCAGTTCCGACAGTGAAGTTGAAAAAGTATTGCGCGAAGAGGTAAAGGCTGCTATCGACAACTCTTATAATGTATTACGTACACGTATTGACCGTTTTGGTGTGGCACAGCCTAACATTCAGGCATTGGAAGGAAAGATGGGCCGTATCATGGTGGAACTACCGGGTATCAAAGAACCGGAACGTGTCAGAAAACTGTTGCAGGGATCTGCTAACTTGGAATTCTGGGAAACTTTCGACGCAAAAGAAATAGTTCCTTATCTTTCTTCTGTAGATAACAGACTGCGTGATATTCTTGCTGTTGAAAGTGGTGCTGCTTCTGCTGATTCTGTAGCAGCTGATACTGTTGCTGTTGCACAGGCTTCTGCAATTTCTGCTGCCGACAGTCTTGCAGCCGCATTGAAAGGCGAAACGGCAAGTAACTCTGCCGCAATGGAGCAGATGAAGAAAGAACATCCGTTGGCTTCTGTTCTTCAATTAAATCCGAATGGTTACGGGTCGGTGGTAGGTTATGCCGATTATAAAGATACTGCTCAGGTAAACCAGTACCTTGCTATGAAAGAAGTGAAAGAAATGTTGCCGAAAGATCTTCGTTTGAAATGGGGTGTAAAGGCTGCTGATTTTGACAAGCAGGGACGTATCTTTGAATTGTATGCTATCAAGTCTACTGAACGTAACGGACGTGCTCCGTTGGAAGGTGATGTGATCACTGATGCTAAAGATGAATATGACCAGTTCAACAAGCCTTGTGTCAGTATGTCTATGAACACTGACGGCGCGCGCCGCTGGGCTGTTCTGACAAAGAACAATGTAGGCAAGGCTATCGCTATCGTACTGGATGGTTACGTATACAGCGCTCCGAATGTAAACGGTGAAATTACGGGCGGACACTCTCAGATTACCGGTAACTTTACTCCGGAGGTGACAAAAGACTTGGCTAACGTATTGAAGTCTGGTAAGATGCCTGCTCCTGCACGTATCGTTCAGGAGGATATCGTTGGTCCGTCATTGGGTCAGGAATCTATCAATCAAGGTATCATTTCATTTGTTGTTGCGTTGATTCTGTTGATGATCTATATGTGCGCTATGTACGGATTGATTCCGGGTATGGTTGCCAACTGCGCATTGGTTGTTAACTTCTTCTTCACATTAGGAATCCTTACCTCGTTCCAAGCTGCACTGACCATGTCTGGTATTGCCGGTATGGTGTTGTCATTGGGTATGGCTGTAGATGCTAACGTGTTGATTTATGAACGTACAAAAGAAGAATTGAGAGCCGGTAAAACTGTTAAGGCTGCTTTAGCAGACGGTTATTCTAACGCATTCTCTGCTATTTTTGACTCAAACTTGACATCAATTATCACTGGTATCATTCTGTTCTATTTCGGTACGGGGCCGATCCGTGGTTTTGCCACTACGTTGATTATCGGTATCCTCTGCTCATTCTTTACAGCAGTATTCTTGACTCGTATTGTTTATGAGCACTTCATGAATAAAGACAAGTGGTTGAACTTGACATTCACTACAGGGATTTCCAAGAACCTGATGCAGAACGTGAATTACAACTTTATGGGAATGATGAAACGTTCATTCACGGTATTCGGAGCGATTATCGTTATCTGTATCATTTCATTCTTTATCCGTGGTTTGGCGCAGAGTATTGACTTTACCGGTGGACGTAACTTCGTAGTTCAGTTTGAACAGCAGGTTGAACCTGAAACAGTGCGTGACTTGTTGAAGAAGAAAATCACAGAAGATAATGTACAGGCTATCGCCTTGGGTACGGATAAGAAGACAATCCGTATTACAACCAACTACCGTATTAATGAAGAGTCTCCTACTATCGACTCCGAAATTGAAGAGTTCTTGTATCAGTCTTTGAAAGATGGTAACTTGCTGGGCGAAGGTACTACATTGGAAATCTTTATTGATCGTGATAATCGTGTCGGTGGTTCTATTATCAGTTCTCAGAAAGTAGGTCCCAGTATCGCTGATGATATCAAGACATCGGCTATTTGGTCTGTATTGTTTGCACTGGTGGCTATCGGTTTGTATATCTTGCTGCGTTTCCGCAATGTAGCTTATAGTGTGGGTGCGACTGTTGCATTGGCTGTCGATACTATTCTGATTATCGGTGCATACTCATTATGTTATGGATGGGTTCCGTTCTCATTGGAAATTGACCAGACCTTCATTGGTGCCGTTTTGACCGCTATCGGTTATTCTATCAATGACAAGGTGGTTATCTTTGACCGTATCCGTGAGTTCTTCGGTCTGTATCCGAAACGTAACCGTATGCAGTTGTTTAACGATTCACTGAATACTACTTTGGCTCGTACCATCAATACTTCATTAAGTACATTAATCGTATTGTTGTGTATCTTTGTGCTGGGTGGTGACAGTATCCGCAGCTTCGCTTTTGCAATGATTTTGGGCGTTGTGATCGGTACGTTGTCTTCCATCTTCATTGCTGCTCCTATCGCTTACCTGACTATGGGCAACAAGATGCCGGAAGAAACAAAGGCATAAAAAGAAAGTTTCTTTTAAGAAATAAATAAAAAGAGGAGGATGCTCATATCATGAGAATCCTCCTCCTTTTATAATGACTGAATGGAATTGATTTGTGGAAAAAGGATAGATGAATCTTCTGTGGCTTCAAAAATAAACTTAAGTACATTGGATAAGTAACTTAGCTTGCTTGCCCCATGAAGTAAACTTGCTTTTTTACGCTACATTTTGCAGATCAATTCTGTTTGGCTATAATCATGAAAATAGTTATCTGACTACTCTTCCTGAAGTGTTTCCTTGCATTAATCCTTCCACTTCTTCTACTGTTACTTGATTGAAATCTCCATATATGGTATTTTTTAATGCAGATGCGGCAAGGGCGAATTCTAATGTTTTTTGGTCATTGTCGGAGTAGGTCAGCAAACCATAAATCATGCCGCCTACAAATGCATCTCCTGCACCTACACGGTCTACCTCATGGACAATATCGTAAATACCGGTATGCCTTAATGTCCCTTTAGAATAAAGTATGGCTGCCAGCAGATTGTGATTGGAAGTGATGGTATTACGCAATTCCAGAAATATTTTCTGGCATCGGGGCGCTTGTTCTGATACTTTTTGACCGAATACTTTGAAACCGGACAAATCTAATGGATATGAGGTGTCTACAGCTTTAAAACCTACCGGGGGAATGCCGAAAATTTCTTTGTATTCGGGTTCTGCACCAAAAATGACATCATTATATTGGACAAGAGGGAGCATTACTTCTGAAGCGGATTTACCGTAATTCCATAATTTTTTGCGGAAATTCAAATCGCACGAGATAGTTAACCCTAGACGGTCTGCTGTTTGTAGTGCTTCCAGGCAGGTATCTGCTCCTTCCTGTGACAGGGACGCCGCTATACCCGACCAGTGGAACCAGCCTGCATCGGAAAGAATCTTTTCCCAGTCTATCATGCCGGGACGTAAAGTGGCAAAGGAAGATCCTTCACGGTCATATACTACATTGGAGTTACGAAATGCTGCACCGCTCTCCAGAAAGTATAATCCCATGCGTTTCCCGCCATAAATAATGCCGTCTGTACCTAATCCGTAAGCTTGGAGTGAGTTTACACAAGCTTGTGCCATTGCATTCTCGGGAAGTCTGGTAACGAATTCTGTGGAGATGCCGAAGTTGACCAGTGATATGGCTACATTCGCTTCACTTCCTCCATAAGTAGCAATAAACTCGTTTGTTTGGGAAAAGCGCTGGAAATTGGGGGTGGTCAGCCTTAACATTACTTCTCCGAATGTAACGACTTTCTTGTTTTTGGTAATAGCTCTTGTATTCATAGTATGTTTTTAATCAGTATGTTAATTTGCACGAAGATACGATCAAAATTTTATATAAGTGCAAGAAATGTATAAAAATAGCCTTCTCTATCTTTTCCATATAGAATAGAGAAGGCTATTTTTATACATTCAATATTAGTGGTTTATTTATTGAATCGTACTTTTAGTTTGGCAAGCATATCCTGTGTCATACTGTCTAGATCATATTCCGGTTTCCATCCCCATTCCTCACGGGCACAAGTGTCGTCCAGTGAGTTCGGCCATGATTCGGCGATAGCTTGACGTAGTGGATCTACTTTGTACTCCATATGGAAGTCAGGCATATACTTCTTTATATTATTATAAATAATTTCCGGATCAAAACTCATTGAAGCAATGTTGAACGAATTGCGATGAATTAGTTTGTCGGGATTCGCTTCCATGATTTCAATGGCTGCACGTAAACCATCAGGCATATACATCATATCCATGAATGTATCGGCTGCGATAGGACATTCAAATTTTTCACCTTTTACAGCCGAATAATAGATGTCTACAGCATAATCAGTGGTCCCGCCACCCGGAGGTGTGACATACGAAATTAATCCGGGGAAACGAACGGAACGGGTATCTACACCAAAACGGATATGGTAATAATCGCTCAGTAATTCTCCTGATACTTTTGTAACGCCATACATGGTACGCGGATTACGGATAGTGTCTTGCGGGGTCTTGTCTTTAGGGGTGTTGTTACCGAAGACACCGATAGAACTTGGGGTAAATACGGCACAACCCATTTCGCGTGCTACTTCCAATACATTAAACAGGCCTCCCATGCCTATTTTCCATGCTAGTTGAGGTTTGGCTTCTGCTACAGCCGAGAGTAAGGCTGCCAGATTGTAAATGGTGTCGATGTTGTACTTTGATACAGTTTCGGCAATTTGTTGTTCATTGGTGATATCTACGATGGCAGAAGGGCCTGATTCTTTTAATTCCCCTTTAGGCTCGGCACCGGGAATATATCCGGCTACGATATTACCATTGTAAATACTTCTCAATTTCATGGTTAGTTCCGAACCGATCTGACCGGTGGAGCCGATAATTAATACATTTTTCATAGTTTGCTATTTGCTTTAAGTTTCCTTTTGGAAGCAAAGATAGATAGAAAACTGCATATTTTATCAAAATTTTCTCTATAATTTAATTGGATATCAAAAAAAAATAAGAACTTTGTCAAGTCAGACTGATTTTTAAACTTAAACTATATACTTAATAAAAAAACAAAGCTATGTATGGTAAAATGAAGGAGTTCCTTGCGAAGGAACTGGCTGATATTAAGGCAGCCGGATTGTATAAAAATGAACGTATCATTACCACACCTCAGCGTGCAGACATCAAGGTGAATGACGGAGAAGATGTGTTGAACTTTTGTGCCAACAATTATTTAGGTTTGTCAGATAACCAACGTTTGATCAATGCTGCCAAAGAGGCAATGGATACACATGGCTTCGGTATGTCTTCCGTACGCTTTATCTGTGGGACTCAGGATTTACACAAACAGCTGGAAGCTGCCATTTCTGATTATTTTAAAACAGAAGATACTATACTTTATGCTGCTTGTTTTGATGCTAACGGTGGTTTGTTCGAACCGCTGTTTACAGAAGAAGACGCTATTATTTCAGATGCGTTGAATCATGCATCTATTATAGATGGTGTACGTTTGTGTAAGGCAAAACGCTATCGTTACGCTAATGCTGATATGGCTGACTTGGAACGTTGTTTGCAGGAAGCGCAGGCACAGCGTCACCGCATTATTGCTACAGATGGTGTATTCTCGATGGATGGTAATGTGGCTCCATTGGATAAGATTTGTGAACTGGCGGAAAAATATGACGCGTTGGTAATGGTGGATGAATCTCATTCGGCCGGTGTAGTAGGTCCTACAGGGCATGGCGTGGCCGAACAATTTAAAGCATACGGTCGTGTGGATATTTTTACTGGTACATTAGGGAAAGCATTTGGTGGGGCAATGGGAGGATTTACCACCGGTAAGAAAGAAATTATTGATATGTTGCGCCAGCGTTCACGTCCTTATTTATTCTCTAATTCTGTAGCTCCTGCCATTATCGGTGCTAGCTTGGAAATGTTTAAGATGTTGAAGGAAAGTGATGCCTTGCATACTAAGTTGATGGATAATGTGAATTATTTCCGTGACAGGATGCTGGCTGCTGGTTTTGACATCAAACCAACTCAGAGCGCGATTTGTGCTGTGATGCTTTATGATGCGAAACTGTCTCAGGATTTTGCTGCCAAGATGCAGGAAGAAGGCATATATGTAACTGGTTTCTATTATCCGGTTGTTCCGAAAGGGCAGGCACGTATCCGCGTCCAATTGTCTGCCGGTCATGAAAAGGCACATTTGGATAAGGCAATTGCTGCATTTATTAAAGTGGGTAAAGAACTTGGGGTGATTAAATAAGTAATCTAAAGAATTTCTAGATAAAATAAAAGCAGTAAATGATTGTATAGTAATTGTTTACTGCTTTTGTAGCCCCGAGGGGAATCGAACCCCTATCTAAAGTTTAGGAAAGTCTTGTTCTAACTCTAATAATCAGTGGATTACAACGGATATTGTGATTTTTGTAGAATATTTGTAGAAATAGTATAATAATTAGGCTTTCTACAAAGAAAATGGAAAACCCCACTTCTACAAAAAGAAGCGAGGTTTTCACTAATGCAACACCGATATAAATTCGGCACTGCAAAGATACAAAAAACGTGCGTACTTCTCAGTATGCACGTTCTGAAATGAAAAAAGTATTCTACAAAAGCTATTTTTTTAGCTCTATATATTCAGTATATGTAATTTTGTTGTGTGGATTTGAATTTACAACATCCATCTTTATAGCCTTCACCCCAAATCGGAAGAAAAGAAACTTTTTCGGTATCTTGTGTATGATATGGTGTAATGTATCGGCACTTTCTATCTTAGCGAATAATACCCCTTTATCAATAGTTCCCCTTAAATCTATCCAAGAATCACGCCATCGAAAATTTAAAAGAGTATCAAGCTGGTTGCGATACACTATGCTATCACGTACTTTTGTTTCTATTTCTATTTCCGTTTTAGTGGCTGTTGTTGTAGCTGCCTGAATGCGTTTGAGCTTTATATTCAAATCATCTACTGTTTTGGTAAGATCCTTGTTTTTCTTTTCCAACTCATTTTTCGTCAATTCCAGCCTTAAAACAGAAGTAGCGTTTTTCCCTGCTTCCGTTTTGTAGTGTTCCACATCTGAAAGTAATGCTGCTTGATTACTATCCAAGCGATCACGTTCTTTCCTTACGCTATCCAATCGTTTAAACAGAAAGATATTTGTTCCTACGAGTAAAACAAGCGCAATAAATAAAAATTTACGCATACTCTTCTATATATTTAAGGATTGAATCAACGTGCAACTGGATAATTTGAGCCTTTCCTTCAGGAGATAGTAGATACTTGCAATCTGTTTCATTATCCATAAAGAAGTTTTCCGTTAAAACAGCCGGGCATGAAGTCTTTTTGAGAATGTAGAAATTATTTTCCCAATCTCCATCCCCATCCGACCAATCACCTCTAATTTTCCAAGTTCCTCCAAACATTCTATTAGCCATATCCCAGAAAACTTGCGCCAAATCATCAGCTTTTGTTTTTCCAGGACTGGTATGTATTTCCCATCCTGTACCCTTGCCAGTTCCAGAAGCGTTACAATGAATAGAAACAAGAAGCGTTTTTGTCTTACCGTATCGGGCTGCTATCTCGTTTGCTCTTCTGGCTCTTTCTGCTAAAGGTACGTCTATATTTTCCTTTACCAACAATTCGGCATCTATACCTTTTGCTCGTAATTGGTTATATACGCCTTTGGCAATTTCTCTGGCATATTCCCACTCAAATAACTGTGATCCGTCCGACCACTTCGGAGATCTTTTACCTGGTGTATTTTCTCCGTGTCCGTTGTCTAATAATACTTTCATACGTTTTTATTTTCATTTTTTTCGCTTAAACATTTAGTTACTCCAGCCGAAGCAAACAAAGCAGTGATAGCACCGACAAAAGCCGATAATCCCATAAGATCGGTTTTGATAGACTTGTTTACGATTACTTCATAAACCAAAATAAAACCGACAATAAGCAGAAGGAAGCACCCCATTAAGGTAACGGCAACAAGAAAAAAACTCTTGCTACTGTGCCCTGATCCATTTTTGATAAGTTCTTTCAGATATTCTGTTACTCTCATAACTTGCGCTCTTTTACTTCTGGAAGGATATACTGAATGTGCATGGCTGCAAAATGAAGTTTTTTCCTGATTGCTTCCTCATCAAAATCATCAGGGATGGATTCTGTAAAATCACAGACCAAAGAACCAACCCAATCATGGGTAGTATCATGTAATTTTTGAACGATTAAAGACTGTGTTCCATTGGAGCTAAACATAGCCTTTGCACGTGTTCCATCCAAACTATCAATATCACGTATCAGCATAAGTTCATTTCGAGCCATTGAAGCCGTAAACTTTGGAAGTTCAGACATCTTAATATCTTGCCAAAAGTCACTAATACGGGCAACCCCTTTAGCGGTAACTTCATACAAGATTGTGAGATAATGATTATCTCCTAAAGGATATGGTTGTATAATATACACACGATCACATGAAAGATCATTCAACACTTTATGAATTTCACCATACACACGAGCAGAGTTTTCACTTCTGCGAGTGCTTTTTCTTTCTAATTGTCTTTCAAGTTCTTTAGCCTTAATATCAGCAAGCCGATTATGCTTTAACTGATTATACGCAAACCAGCCCGTACCCAAAGCTGTTATACACGCAAATAATGCTGCCCAATCCATATTTTATTAAGTTATTGATTAATAACTGCAAATATAATTTATTTGGTGTACATATACACCATTTAATACAGAGAATTATATTTTTGAAGCTATTAAGGCTTCCAATTTGTTTATTTCATCCCGTACACTCTGCCTTTGCTGGTGAAGATTCTCTATATCATACGGCATATCAAGTCCGATTAAAGAAGCCTCATAACATTTCGTTATACGATAATCACCTATAACGCTGTCATTGCTGGTAAGAGAGGCTTTCAGTTCATCTATCTTATTCCGAACAAGTTTAGCGTTAAATCTTTGCTCGTATTTATAGCTTATTTTATCTCCAGCGTCATAAGGTACAATACGAACACTATAGTATTCAGGACATTGTAATTTAGTATCATCCACAAGCTCTACATGTTTCCATCCTAAAGCGGACAACTCAGCTTGTTGCTCCTGGATTGATACTATTCTCGTTTCAATCTCTCCAGTTTCTTCATTTTTAAACTTCTCACTGTATTCCTCTAAAAATTTAGAAACAAGAGATCCGTTTTCGTCTATATAGCCATATTCAATCATAATATTAAAATTTATATCTACTAACTAACCATGCTGATTTTTTTACACCATCGACATACCCCACTGTAAAATGGAATATAGCACCCTGACCTTCGCCAATATCATAATAATCATTTTGGGTGTGATCATCATACAACACATTTCCGCTACGTGGGTAAACTCTCATATATCCTGTCCACCATTGCTTAAAAAATATAGTCCTACCAATCACACCATCAGAAGGGAGGTAAACGATTTGCTGGTTTCTTGAATATCCAATAACCAAGCTGTCTGTTTCAGACAAATAAACAGAAGAAGAGCTTTCTTCTATAGCCTTTCTATGTAAAAATAGACCTGCTGCCATCAAATTCTGGAAGAAGCCACCATAAGCGGGGGCTGTGCCACTGTTTGAAGCTCTACCATATACGCCAGCTAAAAAGTTTTCATTGTTCCAATCACTTTTATTCACAGTACCAAATCCAAGCCCTACGATAGAAGCCTTATGCGTATAACCCAAAATAGCCGAAACAGCTTGTGTTTCTGCATTATTACAAAAGATACCCGTAGGCGACATATAGGCTACACGGCTATTGCTTTTACTTCGGGCTTCAATCAAGCCGTTATTCGCATCTATCGTAATTTTAGATCCCTGATATTGGCTTTCTGAATAATCACCACCAGAACGGCTGGATTCTATCAATATACGAGCCATAGAAGCATCAAGAATGATCTTATTACCATCCAAGAGTGTAGAAACAATCTTTCCACCACTCATAAACCAATCTCCGATATTAGCACCCTCAGCCAATAGCAAATTAGTTGCTATACTCTCAAACTCAGCACCGAAATCATTCCAATAAGCAGTATCGGTAGGTACATGATTTTGAAAGCCATTTCCGGCATCCACTCTGGCAACATAATAGTGTCCGTTATATTTTACTGCATCTACACGCTTTGAAGTACCATAGTAAACTTTAGAGCTGCCATAGACACCACGATAAACCATAGTCGGACCAGTATCTCCATTTCTACCATCCACTCCATCATACGGAGTTTGCCGGGCTGGTGTACTCCAGTTCTGTATCAATGAATTTGTTTCACCATTGATTTTTGCTACTGTAAACCATAAGTATTGCAAGTTTCCTACAGTTGGAACGGTTGTGCTCCATCCCGAAGGATTACGGCTCGTTTTACTCAGTGAAGGCGGTGTACTTCTGGAGCCATTAACAGCGTACCGATATTCAAAATAATCACCATTTATACCATCATCCCCAGTTTCTCCTTTTTCTCCAGTAACACAAATAGCCTCTGTAGTAATGCTGTTGCCGTTTGTGTAATTAATAACGGATCGTGTCCATATATACCAACCATTTTTCCAAGTTGGACGTGAATTAGACCAGCTACCATTTAAAAGGGAAGTTGCAGAGGATGATAAATAATATTGCTCAATTATTGAACTTATACCATTGCCTGTTTCTCCCTTGCCACCTGTGATACAAGCTGCATCTGTATATACTATGTCGCCATCCGTGTAAACAACTTTAGTTTTACTCCAAATGTAATATCCATCTTTCCAGGCTGGAGCTGTTGTCTGCCAACCGGATGTTGGTGCTGTAGTATTACTGGATGATATGGCATACAGAACGTCTGTATTTGAAATACCCACACCTCTTTGGGCTACAATAATCCAATAGTTACTATTATTTGGAGAAATACCTTTAACGGGATTCTTTGATACAAAACGATACATAGAATAGCCAGTTCCATCATCATAGATAACCTCATCACCCCAATAATAGGTATAAGAGTTGTCATATACGCCACGAAAACAACCTATAGGGCTTTCATCGCCACTTTCACTTTGCACGATTGTGCCTTTCAGACGTAATTTTTTATCTCCTTTGGTATTCCAATCAAAATAGCTGTCTGAATTTCCTACACGAAAAGCGTTATTCACAAAGTCCATGAAATTTAGCCCATCGCTTGAAACGATTCTGTCTGTAGTTATTCTTCCTGGAAGTATCTCTGTAAATCCGAATAGTTCGACAAAAGAACGATCCTCTTCAAATTCACTGTTTAGAATACCTACAAGGAAATGATAATAACCCTCTACACCTTCCAGCTTGATAGCGTTTTTACTTAAGACGTATGATCCAGTAGTGCCATTTTTATTAGCCTTCACATAGAGATAATACCCTACTGTTTCTGTTAAGGTTGGAGAAGTATATTTTTCAATATCCCAAAACTTATACTCACTGGCTTTATGCCCAGAGGAAAGTGTATCAATCCCGATAGTCATGTGCTGTAATATTCCACCTGGAGCCGAAAGCACTTTCTTTTTGCTGTCATAGGTAACGAGATATTCTACTTGTGTCGGATTGGTTTTGTTGTTCACGAAGCGGAACTGCAAACTTTCATCGCCAACAAGCAAACTCATTGTTTGTACCGAAATCGGACTGATAGAACCTGAGAAATGCAAAAGAGCGTCATTCAACATTGAAATAGTTTCTTTTGCATCCCTGAAACGTCTTTTTGTAAACTGAATAGAGTTTTTATATTGGTTATCAGTTTTAACCTCGTTACTCTCTATCTTGTTTAATTCGCTTGAAACCGTTGCGCCAGTAGTCGTATTGGATAATTCAATAATCGGGCTGTAAGGTCTGTGTATATACTCCTTAATACTGGTAATCCTTATCTTTATACCTTCTGGTATGAATTGCGGATCTTTAAAAAGTATATAACCGCCCAATTTTATTTTACCACCAATAGAGAGCCAACGCTTTTTGGAATAAATGCTATCCAATTCTCCTTTGAATGTGAATTTTGGATCTTCATTCTCATAAAGATATTTGGCTGCTTCCCTGAACATATCCCAGCTTGCGCCTTCTTTCGTTGAATTATTGCAAATGTAGGCATCCGGCAACTGTATTCCGAATACTGCGTATTTATCCCCCAGGTTAGGCTTATATATGTCATTGGGCATAATCTGACCGTCTATTTCTTGTGGCGTTATCAAGAATTTACGTTCTTTATGAACGTATTTAACTTCAAATTCTTTATTACTACCAGCAAGCATACCAGACTGAAATATAACAGTCATGTTATTACCTTCTATCACATAATCTTCAAAATTCAGATCATCGGGAATAGAACTATCTATAAAATCATAGAAATTCTTTTCTTTATCAGAAACAACAACATTAGAAACACTGCCAACTCTTTTAGGTGAAATATGAGAACAATCCAAACTATCCTCTTGAACATCCGTAAGGGTTGTATCAGCCCGTTTTATATACAAGCCTTCCGCATCCGAAACGTAAGTGCGTCCTTCATACTCCAATCTTTGATTTTTGGGCAAAAGCAATTCCTTTGAACCATATTTGCTAAAATCTATATTCTGCTCCCCACCTTGAACGTACAATATGGTAACAGGTCTATTTCCGTCCTGGTTGGAGCGTCCTAAACCTGGTACAAAACCTTTATCTTTCCCATATTCAAGAGGCAAAGGCTCACCCTTGTTATATTCAACTTTACGCAAGTGTATCGTTTTGATAGCCGGATCTATTTCATACTCCGTCTTAAACGTATCGGCAATAGTAGGCAAAGCCTCACTACAAAAGATATGGTTGTAGTTAATAGTCTTTTCTTCTGCTTCGATACATTCGCCAACCTTCCAACCGCTATCTCTCATGTTGAGATTATCTACAATTAACTGTAGATGCTCGTGAGGCTTTGCAGTGTAATCGAACTTTAAACGCTTAGAAACAATATCCCGGCATTTGTATTTACCCAATATTGCGCCTATGTCATACATTACAAGAGTGTATTCAAAATTCCGACTGCTTTTCTTCTTGAAGTCGTCAGGATCCATAAGGTAGTAAGTGATATTCTTGTAGATACAATAAGCTCCTACGGGAATGTTTATGAACTCTTCACTGGCAAAGTACAGATAAAGAGTGCCTACATTCTGTAAAGCCGTATATCGGTAGCTGCTTGTATCTACCAGAATATCAATCTCCTTGTTGTTGAAATGTATTTTCATGTTTACTAAGTGAATTGATAGATCTTACCATTTCCGCATTTCATCCCTTTAATCGTAGTGCTGAAAGGGAAAGCGTCTTTGGGGATCTGATCCAAAGTTTTCTTTAAAGAAGCTGCGTTTGTGAAAAACTTACCATCCGCACCATTGCTATGTTTAAATTTCACAAGGTATCTTCCTTCACCGTGCGAAGTCTTTACATCTGGAATGAAATCTTCTACAATGATCTCACAGTTCAGCACGTCCGAAATAGAAACCTGGCTACAGTTGAACATTTTACGTTCATCTTGTACGGTTACACCTAACTCACTAAACTTTTTCATCACAATATAATATTAAGTTCCTTACAATCGTTATCTATCATTTCTTTGATAGCTTTTCTCTTTTGCAAATATTCCTTGTAATCATCGGTAGCTGATTTTTCAGTAAGAATACCGAGCTGAGCAGCGTTATAATCATTGATAATTTTGGCTTCTTTATCCGAATCCCACAAATGGGTAATAACTGCCTTTTTTAGCTTATCATTTGTAACCATTCCCCAAACAACAACTTCGTTACAAGTCCATTTTGTAGTTTGCCCATTATCTCCAGCTTCTCCAAAATGGTTTTCTACTTGAACTTCCTGAATATCCCAACGGTATGTGTAAGAACCATTCCCGTTAGCCTCTAACTTAGAAGGCTTAAAATCGTAGTGTATCATATACTTGCTTTTTAATTATTGTTTTTAATAGATGCTTAGAATTACTGTATTTAGCCCAGCCAAACCAACTGCAAATAACTTGCTTGTATTCCATATCGGAAATATGCTTTTTCTTATTCAGCTTGGCTGCCTTCCTACATAGGTTCTTTTTGATTCCCTTCCGAATAAGGGTATGGGTATGGTAAAAGACATACCCGACAAAATCAATACCTCTATGGCTATCAATTTTGAATACTTGAAACTTCCATTTCTTTTTTTCAGTTTTAGGATCCACTTTACGAAGTGATAGCTTTAAATTGTCATGCAGATATTCTTCAATCTCTATACGGAGTTTGTGAAGCTGTTTAGGATCATCGCCTAAAATCACAATATCATCTGCATACCTAAAGTAATATCTTACCTTCTTAACCTCCTTTATCCAGTGATCGAAGTAAGCCAGATAAATATTAGCAAAATACTGACTTAGATAGTTCCCTATGGGTACGCCATCGGCACTGTCTATAATCACGTCAAGCAACCAAAGCAGATCTTTATCTTTGATTTTCTTCCGTAATATTGTTTTCAAAATATCATGGTCTATACTTGGATAGAACTTCACTATATCCATTTTCAAGCAGTAAGTAGTGTGTTCTGGATCTTCTTTCAAAGCCTTCTTTACTTTATCTGCTGCTTTATGAATACCACGATCCTTAATGCAAGAATAGGTATCTTCTGTAAATAAGGACACCCATATAGGCTCCAGAATATTCATAATGGCATGGTGCAAGATCCTATCAGGATAATAAGGCAAACGGTAAATAAGCCGTTCTTTGGGATCTCTGATTATAAATACCTCATATTTAGAATTTACAAAAGTCTTGTTTTTCAAAGATTCGTGAAGAGCCAGTATGTTTGCTTCCCTATTCCTATCGTGTCGTTTGACACCATAAGAACGCAACTTGCCTTTTCTGGCTTTTTCATCAGCCAGGTGCAAGTTGTCAAGTGAAATAATTTGCTCGTATAAATTACTTAATCTCTTCATATTCTTTGTTTTTCGTACTCAGAGCCTTCGGTTTCCCTACCAGCACCTTTATGAGTTATGTTATCTTCTACCAATAGGTAAGGTCGTTGCTTCGTATGTTGAGTTAATTTTGAAAAATCATAGCTGAGAGCTGACATTCGCATTCGTATTCGAGGGGGTGTTATTCGTATTCGCATAACCGAAGCCTGCATGATCGCCATTATTCGTATTACCGCTGAAAAGGACACCCACCAGCAACCAACCTATATTTATTTGTTTATTAATCATTTAAGTTTTGCAGTCTAAACCTGACTCGCTTCACGATTCAGGAATAAAACAAAGCCGAGAGCCGACATCCGCAGCCGTAACCGAGGGGGCGTGATGCGTAATCGCATAACCGAAGCCCGCAGGAGCGCCAGGAAGCGTAGCACCGCCGAAAAGGACACCCCTAAGAGCGTTAGATCCTATATTGGTATAGAAATAATCACACCAATAGGTAGTAGATCCACCTCCGACTACAGAAGCAATCAAATCGCCAAATTCACCGAAAATCATTTCTTTTGCATAACCTTCTGCACGTGCTGCCAATCCTCTAAGCGTATAGCCTGTGTAGTTGCTATCGTTGTATTTAGAAGGATCATCACAAACATACACTTTAGAAGTTCCTCCGTCTGAATTGGTTTTCACTTCTATGTTTACTCCATCCGTCCACTTCCAGACGTGCCCGAAGGGATTTTCAATACCACGATAGCGAGGTACGGTAAATACTTTGCTGTTTTCTCCTTCTGCTTTCTCTAAAGTGTAAGCTACTTCACCAGAAGCATTTCCCAATTCATCACTCGTACCGCAAGGAATAATAGGATAATAACCACTAAAATTGTTCCACTTTGTACCATCCCATGTAGTTACACCATTACCCAAACCACCCTGAGCATACCCGTTGCTATCTTTCTGGGCATTGAAAGCCAACTGGCAGTTAAGGTTTCCATACTCTATGTAATAGAGCCATGCCAAAGTGATATAAGCGTTATAGTCCATGCAGTTCCATTGCGTACCAGCTCCCCTTTTACGAGCAGCAGCACGAAAGTTTGTTCTACTCGTAGATGTAGCTGGCTTGCCTAATTGGGATTTAGGCAAAGCGTCCCAATCTGCTTGGTTATTACCACCTCTGTAATCAGTCGAAGTATTTACTACAGAAGCCAGTTTACCAGTGCTACGTTGGATTGTTGCCTCATAAGCCGAGATATAGCATTTCTTTACGAAATGATAACCAGGTATTGGGTATTCACTGATTCGTACACCTCTTTTGTTTCCATTGGTATAAAATCTTCTCCAGTGAGCAGGGATTTCCACCATAACCATACCATTGGAACCATCCCTTTTATGCGCTTTCCAGTTGGTAGGGTTTAGGTATTCAATAACCTTGCCTTCATCTGATAGCAAACACCCTTTCATCTTGCTTTGAATTGGCAATGTTTTATGCAGTGTCATATTGCCAGTACGGGTAAGAACCGAAGAAGATACTGTTACATCTAATTCTACACCATAACTACATTGATCCTCTGCATAAGGTAGCATAGCAGCCAGACCAGCTTGTTTGCTTTCTCCGCTTTTATCCAATACCTCAGTTGTGAGGTCGAAAGGGTTACTGCTGTCTGCTACTGGTAATTCATTTAATCTTTTGCCATTGTCGTAAGCTGTAATAATCTTTTTTACTTTAGCTTCCTCTTCTGTTGTAAGTGCCATATTTTTTATAGTGTTAAGAAGTTAAACAATAAAATTTACTAAGTTAATATGATACCACCAGAGCCGGATAAACGCATACCCTTACCAGAAGTAAACCTTATTCCTGGCTCCTGTACTTCAATCTGTATAGTTTGATAAATACCCGTATTTTCCGTTGGGATAACGTGAATTTTACTCATTCCTACACCGTTAATCATAAATACGCCATCAGGAGTGATAGACACCGCCCGATCATCACCGAGAAACAATACATTCCTACCAGTATCTACGGGAAGTAATTCTACCTCAACTTTGAAAGGCTGGGTATTCCTGTAAGTAACTTTTTTCGGGTAGTTTAGCTTCATGGAAGTAGGGATCAGCTTGTATTTTGAGATTAGCGATTCTTCCAGTTCCTCCAGCCTTGCGATAACTACCCTTGCATCGCCAGTAGCTTCATTTGCATTATCTTTAGCAGTATTGGCTTCTTCTGCCTTTTCGTGAGCTTCATTAGCTTTTGCGTTGGCATTGTTGGTAGCCTCTACTGCCTTACCTGCTGCGCTATCGGCTGCTGTAGCTTTTTCATTAGCCAGTTTAGCAGCGTCCTCAGCCTTTTTAGCTGCTGCCGTGGCGGTTGTTCCACGAGCAATACATTTCCACCAGGTAGTTTCGGTTAAAGCGTGTCCTTTGTTCCCGTCCTTGATACAGAGATAGCAACTATCATCCGTAGTAATGAAATCAAATGTATTATATGTGGTAGCTGCTGAATAAGTTCCCTTATCCACGAAAGCAACCTTTCCTAATCTTATGTTTCCTTCTGCCATATCACTTGGGGTTAAAAATTAAAAATCCTTCATTGTCAATATCAAACATATCAGCAGCTATATCATCCTGGTAATACATGATCAGTTCCATTGTATCGGGATCAATCGTAAAAGTAGGATAGAGAATACCGCCTTTTGCCAAAATCCCGGTATCTACATACTTCTTTTGCGTTTCATCCCATTTCCACCAGTTGCCATTTTCACCCATTTTCGGTGGATTATCCGCTTGTTCTTTTGCCCTATTTGCCTGAGTATTTGCACTGTTAGCTGCTGTTTCTGCCTTTTGCGCTTTCTCATTCGCATTAGTAGCTGCTTTGTTGGCATTGGCTGTAGCACTTTCAGTTGCACTTTTTATTTCTTCTAATCCTTTTCGTGCATTATCTGCATTGGTAGCTGCTGTATTCGCTTTTTGAGTAGCCAAGTTTGCGTTAGAAGTAGCAGTTTTAGCCTGTTGGGTAGCCTCATTAGCATTATTGGTAGCCGTTTTCGCTGCCTCAGTAGCTTTATTTGCGTTTGAGGTTGCAGTGTTGGCACTTGAAGCAGCATTGTTAGCAGACTTGGCAGCTTCATTTGCACTGTTGGTTGCTTTTACAGCGTTCTCGTATGCCGTTTGAATGTATTCCAAACTTACTTTTACGCTGGTTTGTACCCCATTGATTAATTTAACTCCAATAGTGTACAATCCTTTCAGGTTATCCGAAAGTGTCAGCTCGCTTATTTTCTTCTTTTTAATAGCCATAGCTTTTCAAATCTATATAAAACTCACCATCTTCTGTAACTATCAATTCTCCAGCCTCAGAAGCAAGTAAATATTCATCCCCTCCAACTCTAAAGGCAGTAAATACCAACGTTAAGGTAAAAGCGCACCAAACTTGATCGTCAGGGGAAAACAGACTTACTTTTGAGCTTTTGTAGTAACATGGGTATTCCTCGCAAGTGCTTTCAACGAACAAGGATCTTTCAGCCGTTTGTACCTTCACGCCTTCTCCTTCGTCTATTTCCACAACCTTTATCAGATCGTAAAGGAAAGCATTGTAATTTCTCCAGAACTCCGTTAGATTCTTAGCGATTAAGCAACAATTCAAGGCAACTTCTTTATGTTGGTACACTACTTGTTTGCCATCATAAATAGCCCCATTTTGGGTAGAAAGGTTACGTAACATATTTTTCTTCACTGCTGGAGCTTTAAGTATTTGTGCCTCGCTTCCTTCCAATACACGAATACCGTAAACGGAGAAATCTATCCCGTCTATTTCATACCCCTGCGTAGGTATATTGGTTGTCGATAAAGGAGCCGTATATTTATAATCTCTCAAAGGGAAATCATCTGCGAATTTTAACGAGAAACTTTTAGCACCGATATACAGAGCTACATTTACCTCTGAAACCAATCGGAGTTTACAAGTATATCCGATTCTTTTAAACTCAAAGGTATGGTAAGCTCCATCGGACAACAGAGAAATGAAATCTCCAGTCTGATACATACCTACTGCGTTGAACTTTATTTCAAGTTCTTTAGTATCAAGTTTAGGATCCGACAAATCCACTTCGATACCGTCATACTCTGCCCAATCATTAGAAACTTCTGGTGCTTTTAATGCCGGGAAAGCAACAACTTCATTATGCCCACCCTCAGCAATAAAAACCCCGAACCGAGTAAAAGCGTCCGTACCGTCTATGTATAAGTTATTTTTCATTTCCTCATTATTACACCTTTATCGTTCATGTTACCTATGCTTTCTTTCATTTCCTTTATATTGGAATTCATATTCCCAATGGTAGAATTAATGCTTTCAAGTTTCTTGCAATAAGATGTGTTATCTTTTATGCCACTTAATAAATCAAGGATATGCGCACTATCTTTTATAAGAGATTTTATGCCTTCATTAATAGAGTAGGTATGTCCCTGAATGGCAGTAGCACGCCCGTTCAATTCATTTACGCTATCTTGGCTTGCAGCCGTTATTCCTTTAGTGGATGGTTTACGTGAATCATCATCGCCTTTTTTTAAATCTATTCCAGCATCCTTGAAATAGCCATTAACTGTATTAAGAATATTTTCAAGAGTTGGAATATTCGTTTCGTATCTACCAATTAAATCCTTAGTCGCATCCGCTACCTGTTTCATAAGGCTTTGCTCATCAATTTCTCCTTTTGAATATCGTTCGTACAACGTTGCTATCTGTTCATCAAATTTATCAACGACTTTACTAAGTACAATAGAGCGCAACATATCAGACACAATATTTCGGAATGTGTCAGAAGCATATTCTTTAAAACTGTCCAAAGCGTCTTTGCCATTATCCAACCAATCCCAAAGGCTATCCACGAAATTATCAACCAAAGGCTGGTATAACGAACTTACATATTCATGTAGCTGTTCTAAATATTCATCATATTTTTCTCGAAGTTCGATCAGAGCTTCAAGAGTTTCTTTTGTTTGCCCAACAAGTTTATCACCGTAGTTGTCGATAAGTGATTGCGCAAGCTCCTTGTTAATCAATCCTTCATCATCAAACAGTTCACCTAAGCCCTGATTTCTTGCCCATGTTACCAGATCTTCTGTTTTCTGAGAGTGCCCACCTATACCAGAACCAAGAAAACCTTTACTTCTCTTTCTTGTTTCAATACGCAAGTTATTGATTGCTGCTGTCTGACCTTTTTCATAATCTCCCTGCCCCCAAATATCTCTCCATTCATCCCACCATGACAAAACGGATAAATTGCCCATTACCCAGTTAAAAGCACCAGTAAGCCAACCACCACCACCTTTATTTTGGTAGATAGCTTGTGCTTCTGACGCTTTGTCTATATAAGCCTTGTAAACTTCATCATGTACTTTTCTAAAATCACGTAATTGTCGTAAATTATCTTCTGAGAACCAATTTTTTTCAGCCTGATTAGCTTCCAATGCAGCGATACGGTATTCATTTATTGCATCGGTTAAAGCATTTATTTCCTTTAATTTTTCAGCATATTCTTCATACTGTTTAAAAGCCTTGTTATTGCCAAGTTCACTTATTTTCTGCAATAGTGAAACTGCGATAGAAATTATATTAAGAATAACAGACGCTTTTTCTATTGCTTGAATAGATGCACTGGCTGTTTTGGAAACATTACTCATTCCTGTCATACAAGTAGAAGCGAAAGAGGTAATATCTCCCATTAGAGAAATGATCTCTCCTGTAGTTCCCCCTATACTTCCACCAATGGATTGTATAGAAGAAGCAAGGGTTTCTACTGTCTTTGCTGCTGTGTTTTCAGCCTTTACAAAGCTGTTATTTGCTTTGGTTGCCTTGTCCTTTGCTTCGTTATAGCGTTTAAGAGCCTCTTCTGCACTTAGATAAATAAGCTCTATTTTATTGGTTTTGTCATTAAAACGGGAACTACTAACGATTTTCCTCCCTTTGTTCACCAGGTTAAAAATACGCTCGGCTTCTGCCAGTTCTCTTTCGGCTGCGATAAGTTCTTGTTTCTTTTCAACAAGCATTTTAAACGGATTACGTTGCTCCAACTCATCCATTATACTTTGAATCGTGGATGTGTATTCCCGTAAATCTTCCGGGTTGAGTACCGTAGCTGCTGTAACTTTGGCTTGTTCAAGCTGTCGCAAAAGGTCTGTAAGGGTATTGGTCGATGTATTGCGTAAATCTTCAAAGGCACGTATATATTCGGGCGACTGCTTCAAAATGTCGAAATCGTGTTTCATTAACGCTTTCCCCTTTTCTGCAATGGCTTTGCTTATACTACGTGATAAGGCTTCTGCTGTAGAATCATCTCCTTTTTTTATGGATTCCTCACGCTGCTTTCGCAATGTAGCAATATCCTCATTGAATTTCTTTTCTATAGCAATACGTGTGTCTGTATAAGATTGATACAGTTCAACCATACCCTTTGTAAAGGCTCTTGTTTCATTATCCTGCTTTATATTCAGCTCAGAAAATAATAGATTGTATTTATTTAGTTCTGACTGGGGAATATCTACTTTGGCAGAATTAAAAGATTTTCCCTTGTTAGCTGGATTGGCTTCAAATTTTTCACGTTCATTTTCAATAATGCTTTGAATATAATCCTCCTTTTCACGTTGCAACTGCAATTTCTCTTTCTTATGGTTAAGCTCCATTTGGGCAATAGTTCTTGCCGATCCTTCTTGCATTGCGTCAATACGGGATTGCTCTACCTTTAGTTGTAGATCTTCTTGCATACGTGATTGTTCTACAGCTTGTTTATCCATAAGCAATTTGTATTTTTCATTCTGCTTACGAATACTTTCTTCTTGCTTTTCCTGCTTGGAAGTATCTGGTAGCTTTTTACTCAGTGAATCTATACGTTTTTGATAGTCGTTGTATTCAGCACTACCCTTAACGGTTCCTTTCTGCTCCTGTTTCAGTTTAGAAATACGGCTCTCTACTTGGCTAATAATTTGCAGCTCGTTTTCACGTTCAAGAACGGTAGCCTTTAATTTGGCTATATAGCTTTCCTGCCCTTTTACAACAGCATCGGTTACTACTTTGCCATCAGACATTAAGCCGTTGCTCTCTTTGAGAGCTTTTTTGAAAGCCTCCAGTTTTTCTTGACCTTTAGTAATGGCTGCTTCTATCTCAGAAATGGATTTGCCTTTGGTATAAAATACCTCTTCTTGGTTACCCGTTTTCTGATTTTGATCAGGATTCTCCCCGAAGCGTTTTTGAGCCTCTTTTATGATATTATTATAAATGCCACGAGCTTTGAATACTTTGGTTATTTCATCTTGCAAGCCATTAGCTATGTAGGTTTGTGCACCTATACCAGTCATGGGATCACCAGGCAGGTATTTAGTTTCGTCAAACTGCTTTATAATATCCTGGATTTCTTGGGTAATTTCTCCCTTGCCTTCCAACACGGGTACAATCTTAGCGTAATATACCTGAGAGAGGTCTATTCCATCTTCATCTTTTTTGCCTTTGAACTTCTTATTAAGTAAATTCTCTATATTTTGTTTACCTTTTAATTCATTTTCAATCAATTCATCAGAAGCCTCTCTAACCGCTTTATCCATAGCTCTTGCACGAGCTGATTTTTCGGCTTCTTGCGTAATGATACGATAAGCCTTAGCCAGATCATCCAAAGCGTTCTTTTCATCCCCCAGCCCCTTCAAATACTCACCGTATTTGCTCATTATGGCTTCCTTTGCAGAACGGTATTCATCCGTACCTTCTTTGGCTGCTTTCAAACGTGCAAACATCGCATCAATTTGCAATCTTTCAGCTCCAATAACCTTTTCACTCTCAGATATGGCGTTATTTAGTTTTTCTTGCGCCTTTTCTGCGTCAGTCTGATAAGTGATAAGTTTATAAATACCATAACCGAGAGCTGCTATGGCTGCTGCTGCCAAAGTATAAGGATTTGCCAGCATAACGGCTTTCAACCTGGTAGCTACAGCCGTAAGCCTGAGCTTTGCAGTTGCCAACAAGTTTGTTGTAGTTACATTGGCTGCTTGTGCTGCTGTGTTGGCTGCTGTCTGAGTGGTATTCAATGTTTTAGCAGCCGTTTCTACCGCTACTTTCTTGGTGCTAAAATCACGTGTGGCTGCTTGGTATTGTAAGGCTGCTGTTTCTCTGGCTGTTTCGGCTGCGACTAATTTTCTTTCTGCTGCTTCTACTTGTTTTGCAGAGCCAGTAGCACCGATAGACATAAGTTCTGCTAATCTTTGCTTCTCCAACTCTTTAGCAGCAAGGTATTCGGCTTTCTTGGCTGCTACGGCTTGGCTGGCTGCTGAAACCTCTGTACGAGCTTTGGCTAAAGCTGCGGTTTGAGCCTCTATATTTGCTGCCATTTCAGCTTTTACGGCAGTTGCATACTCTAACGTGCCTTTGGTTAAATTCTGTTTTGAAATGGCTGCTTGCTGCTCTACAGTAAGCAATTTGCTTAGTTCCTCAGCTTCTCCAGTGGCTTTAATAGTAGTAACGGCATTTTTTGTAGCAGCAACCGAAATTACAGCAGCTTTGTACAAGCCATAAGTAACAATCAATTCTTGTATAGTTTCACCGATAGCCTCGTAGTTCTCTATAGCGGAGATACCAGTTTCCAGTATTGAATTGATTGTTCCCTCGTTAGCTTTCCCTACTTCGTTAAGCATTACAGAAATAGCATCGCTCATGTTGGAGATCTTACCCGTAATAGTCTTACTTTGCTCTTCCATCAGGTTGTAGAACATACCGCCAGAATTTGTAAGGTTTTCTATAACCTTCTGAACTTCGGGGAATCCTACCTTTCCTTCGGAAACCAAAGCCTTAACTTCATTTTCAGCTACACCCAACTCTTTAGCTAATTCACGAATCATCGGAATACCTCTACCCGTAAATTGGTTAAGATCCTCAGCATATAGCCTGCCTTGTGTCATGGTTGTACCGTATAACCAGGCTATATCTTGTAATGGAATAGATAAGCCAGCAGCGATATTTCCTAACCGTACCAAAGTGTCATTCACTTTGTCAGCAGCTATACCATAAGCAAGTAATTGTTTTGCGCTACTTGACACACCAACGAGATCAAACGGAGTTTTAGCAGCAGTATTAACAAGCTGTGTCATTAAAGCATCAGCTTTAGCCTTACTGCCCAACATTGTATTGAAGGCAACTTCTAACTGTTGGTATTCGCCTCTTACCTGAGCTATCTTCTGAGCATATCCCAACGCTTGTTGAGCCGTGAAAAATCCAGTTGCAGCAACCGTTATTTTACGGAAAATATTGTCTATCCTGCTACCTTCCTTTTCGGCTGTGTTGCCTATGCTTCGGAAAAGAGAGTTAGATTTCGCCACATCGCTTTCAAATTTGGCGTTATCCAATCCTAAAGCCCACCATGTTGTACCTTCGTTGTTATTCATCTTCGTTTACGTCAAATATTGCGTTATTTACTGCATCCTGATTATTGGGATCATCACCATTTAGAATAATGCCAGTATCTTTTTTACCATCCTTCTTTGCTGAGAAAGAAGGCAGAACCGCATTATACAGACGAACATTGGCAAAACTCATTTTATATAGGATATAATCAAAAGTCAGATTATAAGCCTTTGCCATTCCTGCTACTACCGCCCAGATGCTATCGTTTCCTTCGGATCCGCTTCCCTTGCTTTTGTCGGTTTGAGAAGGTTTATCTCTATCAGGGAAGCGGTAAGCCCGAAAAAATCTCCTATCTCCATCCTGTTTATGATTTTAAGGGTAAGAGCGTTCACTTTACTTGGTGAAATTTGTTTCAAGATCTTATCGGATAAAACAGCCCTGTTATCAATCGTAACCTTTTTGCGTGTGCGTACCAAACCGAATAAAGACTTTTGAACTACGGTTGCTTCTGTAGTTATATTCTCAGCTCCTAAAATGAGAGTAGCTACAATATCGCCTAAAACCTTACAATCTTTCGCAATACGGAGCGATTCAAATGTAACCAGGCTTTTATCTAACTCTACTTTAGGAAGCTGAGAAATAAGTTCAGAGGCAAGGATAAGAGTAGCAATAGAAGGAGGTGCAACCTCGTATGTTTCTTGTCCTATCTGTATAGAATACGGCTTTTGTAAGATCGTATCAGACACAAGCCCTTCTATGTTGTCTTTTTCCTTGTTCATAGTTCAATTAACCTACAGCTAATGATTCTGCTTTTTTATACTTCTCAATCATTTTACCCGTCTTGGGCTTCAATGAGCTAAAGATGTATTTTAGCATTTTACCCTTTGCGGACGACCATTCTTCTTCAACCTCAACAGAGCATTTACGCATGATGAATCCATCCAGCGTATCATCTTCAGGAGTAAGGCGTACTGCATATTCATCTTTTACAACTCCGTCCTCTTCCGGAATAGGATCCTCTGTGTCAGAAGGAATAAACACACTCATAGCAAGCTGCTTATAAGACTTTTGCATTTTTCGAGCTACCAGTTCATGCCCTTCTCCGTACAATTCTTGCGCACTTCCTTTTACAGTTGTAAGAAGAACTGTATTTTCTTCGGCTGTGGGCATTGTTTTGAAATTGGAAGGAGCTGCATCTTCAGCACCAGTTAGCCCAAATTCGACCAAGGGTTTACCCCATGTAATACCACTGTTTCCCATAACTTAAAATGTTTTTAGTTCAAAATTGATCTTTACGTTTACAAAGTGCATAGCTACCTTTTCTGCTTTGTAGCTTTTAATTGTTGCACCTAAAGAAAATCTGTAATCAGTAGGTTTCAAGGATCTAACAACCTCATCGGCTTTGCGTGCCAGATAACGGCATCTGCCAACATCTTTAACCAATACCTTACTGCCATTGTCTTTGTCGGGAACATAAATATTTACCGTTACGGAGCCAGTTTGAAACTGCCCATCCAAACCAGTAAGAAACGATACAATTATATCCTCTTCCATAGGGTTTAGATCTCGTGTTCCTTCACGATAAACGTTACCTTTTATTTCCTTTGCAAGTTGGCTGTTTGTGATAATGTTGAAAACGTCCAGCTCTATTTCATCACCTGTCTTATTCATTTCATTTCAAAGCCTAATTGTTTCATAATCTGAGGTACAAGTTTGTTAGCCAGCAGTTCGGAAGAAGTAAGGACATTATAATTACGGGCTTCTACATAAGCTGCGTAACTCATTCCAGTAGATACAATCAAGACAATACCGTTTTGATAGTTCTTTTTCAAGCTATCCAAATGCTTCTTTCCGTTTTGCCCACCTTTTGTGTTGGCAAAAGCACTTTCTTCCATAACTTCACCATTAAAAAGTACGGCATAACCGATAGAGTTTCTAAGGTTTCCCGTTCTGTCTGTATAGTTGCCGTTTAAACGGGCTTCTTTCAGACACGCTTCACCGACATAGATAAAAGCCTTAATAGCTCTACCTATAACGGCTTTCTTGGTATCATCAAGAAAGTTGCTAAAAGCACTATCCGGCGTTTTCTTCGTGAATCCCATCAAACCGTAATCTTTACTCTTCCTGAGCGATTAACAAACTCAATATCCTGTACTTCAAACTCACCCAAAAACTGTGTTCTATCATTGGTAAGTTTTACCGTATCAGCTTGAAAATCCCTACTTTCAATTAGGATCTCATAGCTTTTATCAGTAAACTTACCTTGTTGATAGATTGTGTTGCTATGCTTTACTGTTTTGTACAGACAACGTATAGGCTCACTCCATGATACGGTAGAGATAATCGGCTCACCGTTACCATCCAAACCGCCACCAGATAAAACCTTATACTGTATTGTTCCGTTGTATTGCATAACTTACCATTGGTTAGAACCGTCTGATACAGAAGATTCTTCGACAAAATCAGAGCTATCTATATTGTACTCCCTACAAATAGCGGAGATACTTTTATTAATACGATCCGCATCCCACCCGTCAGAAATTCCACTTTCCGAATGGCTGTTTTCAGTCATTCCCTTAACGACACTGATAGCAGCCTTCACCAGTTCAACATCTTTGGGGGTGAAGTTTTTAGAAGGATCTATACCATTATCCAAAAGGGTAAATTCAAGTACATTCTGATCCGGGTAGAAGCCGGAACATATTTTAGTGCATAAAGCACGGATAGCGTCTAAATTCGTCATAGGTTACTCTTTACATAAGATTTCAGAAAGAGCCTTGTTTTGCTCTTCTGTAAGTTCACCGAGTTTGTTGGTGATTGCTTGAACGCCAGCATTTTTATTGATTGAAACGCCAATCTCAGCCAAAGCACCTTTTACAGCACCGATTTCAAACTCTTTATCAAAAAGGCTAATTTTTTCGGGTTTCTTTTCTTCTTTGTTAGCCTCCTTGATAGCAGAAATACTGCAAATTCCTCGTGAAACAAGATTATTTACACGATCCAAATCGCTTGTTGATAGAGTTTCACCGACTTGGTAAATTTTCTCCTTGTTGTCCTTATCTTGGAACTTCTTTAATACTTTTAATGTTACCATATTGCATCGTTTTTAGCCGACCAAAGAAGCTGCTGCTGCCTTCTGATCGAATTGTTCTTTCGTATAAAAAGTTACTCCCTCTACTGCTTCTTCCGGCTCTTCAAAGCCTCTAACTTGCAAGCAGACAATACCGTTAATTTCAGTGATAACCGGGATCAAACGGGCAGATCCTTGTGTATATTCACCAGCCTTTTGCCCTGTAGATTCACCAGTACGCCATTTGGCTATACGAATACCGTTACCAGCATTCATGTAATCTACATTGTCCTCTTCAAACAGCTCGTTATCTTCAATAGAAGGCTGGATAAAGCCAATCTTTCCAGCAGGTTTAAATACAATCATATTGTGATTCCAGGGATCTAACGGCTCACGTTCTCCGTCCTTTTCAATACCCACAAGACGGGTGATCTCACGAACTTTAGGCAGACCGTTATCAGCAAACAAGGTGTTCAAGTCTGGGATAGTAACAACCTTGCCGGATTTGTCCTTACCGTAGGCTGCTTCTCGAATTGTAATATCTCTTCGGATAAATGCAAGCAGTTCAGGAGCCATCAGTAACTCTTCAAATACGACACCTTTGTTTTTGAACAAGGTAACGATCATGGTAAGAGTTAGAATAATATCCAACTTGCCAGCTTTTGAGTTAGCGTCATTCCACAATAAGGCTGAAACGAGTTTGTTAGCTTCATCCATCAGGTAATCAATTTCAAACTCACGTCCACCAGGGTTGTTGATAGAAGGAATGAAACGACAAACACCGAAGTTTGATATAGCTTTCAGAATCATAAAATCAGCAGTATCTTTGCAGCCCAGATAAGCGTTTTCCACATCGTTGCGCAAAGTCTTTTCAATCTGCTTAACCTTTTGACCGTCTTTCAAGAACGGAGATTTATAAACTTCCAGCAACTTGCGGTAAGTGGAAGCCTTCATAAAGAACTTATGTCCGACACGTGGAATTTCTTCATTCCAAATATCAAAACCGTCAGAACGTCTTAACGGAGTGGGGGATTCATCACCGATCAGGGTTGCCATCACACGCAAATGATATTTGCCCATAATACCCTCAGCTCTCAAAGAGAGTTGCTGAGCCTCCCAATCAAACCACTCATCCGAATAAGTTTTCTGGAACAATGCTACTTCACGTTCTGAAGCCTTATCCAGTGTCTTTTTCCACGTTGCGAGAAAATCAATAGGTTTGCCATCTTTAAACAAACCAGTAAAAGTTGAATAAATAGATTTCATTTAGCACCTCCTTTTAATAAGTTTGCGACAATCGAATGTGAGAGTTCGCTTTTAAATAGCGTTTCGTGCTATCCTTCATGCTGTCGGGAATAGGCAAAACACGTCTTTCCATTACAGCATATTGCATAGTGTCCTCTGTAACATCTATGGCTGTTTCAAACTCTTTTACAGTAACTTCTTCGATTGTTAAAGAGTTAGGTTCACCAATAACAGCAGCATTAGTAGAGCTTTCAACAACCTCTACAAGCACATCATCTACTGCCAAACCTGAGATCTCAGCAGAAAGTGTAATTACATACGGAGCGTTTGACACACCAGGCTTTTCAATAGACACAATAGAAGGAGCATCTTCAAAAGTTCCACTAACGGATTTAGCTTGTAATAGCTTATCTCCAACAGAAAAGCAGGGGGAACAATAGCCATTTGAATACAAAGTGATAACTTTCTTATCCTTTGTGCCGATAGCTTTAACCTTCGCTGTTTTTACAATCTGTACCTTTCTTGTAACTTCATCGAAAATAGCGAGTGTTCCGGCAGGGATAATATCACCTACAGAAAAACGCTGTTTCTCCCGATCCAGATTAAAACCGCCTGGTACAATTTGCGGACTGCCTGTGAAAATCGGTTTTTCACCGACAAATGAAATTTTTGTTCGTTTCATTGTAAAATGATTTATTTAACGATAATTGATTCCAGCAACGCATCGGAAGCCTCTTCAACATTCTTTGCGTTTGCTGTTTTTACACTCTCTGGATCTTCCGAAATAAGGTTTTGAGTTATTAAGTCTTGTTTCAGACCAGCGCAATAAGCATCTGGATCCTCTTCATCAGGAATAACCAAACCCTTTCTTCTCCATTCGGGAATACCATGCTTGTTAAGAGCTGCTTGAACGGCTGTTTCACGATCTTTCTTAGCTTGCTCTTGTTTCATTTTATCCATTTCCGCTTGAAGTTCGGAGATCCGTTTGTTTGGATCGTTGTCAGGTTCCTTTGGCTCCTTCGGTTCTTTAGGTTCTTTGGGTTCCTTCGGTTCTTTTGGCTCCTTTGGTTCCTTCGCTTTGTTAGCCCACCTGGTAGCTTCTCCTTGACTTTCTTTTGCCACATCCGCTATTTGGTTTGCTACTTTTTCGATTTCCGCTTCATCAGTAGAATCATCCTCAATGCTGCCACCCATTTTTTCGGTTATCGCAGTAAGGTACTTCTCTGATAAACCAGTGTCCTTACATAAGTCTTTGACTTTCTTAAAGAGTGTCTTATTCATATCAATATTACTTTAGTTATACTGCAAATGTAGGTAATATTTTCAATAACGGTGTATATATACACCAATGTTTTTTATGCTTGTTTTCTTCAAAATCAGAGCTGTAATCTTAAAATATCTATTTTAATAAGTAGAATAAATTAAAGAGCATAGATTTTCGCAATGTTAAAAAATGCTTTTTCTGAAATTATTTTGCAGTGTTTTTGAAAAGCTATATATCTGATAATGATAATATTTCTATGTTTTACTTGGTAAATTCTGGTAATATCACTTGAAAATATTACCTATTTCATTTGGTAATATTACCAATGTTACATATATTTGCAACGTAATAAAAACAGTTACACGAAAAGAATATAAAACTAAATACATTCAGATATGACACAGAAAGAATTTGAAGAAAGAACGGGTTTAAAACTATCGGCAGATGGTTATACGGAAGTAGAAGAGTGCTACATGAATACAGAACTTGATAAAGACGCTTTTTGTAAGTTGTGGATGGAGAACCCAACAGCTCTAAAAGAGATAGAGCGAAAGACGGTATTAGTACGTGAACTTTACGAAGAAAGAAAGTGCCTTACAAACCTTCTGATAGATCAAGCTGAAAAGTGGAGCGCATCAGATTTGAGAGAAAAGGCAATCGCCATGATCGGGGAAAAAGAGTATCTAAGAAGAAAGATCGCCAAAGGGTACAACCTTTGGGATGCTGATAAAAAACTGTTAGACGAAATTTTAAGAAAATAAGATATGGCTATTAATTTCAGAAAATTAAAATCGCAAATTAAGCCATTCAAGCCGGAGGTTAAAGATGGCTACATCTTCATCACAACAGACGAACAGAAGAATAACGGGTTATTTAGTATTGCAAAATGTGGAAGTAAACGTGGGCTATTATCTGCATTGAGTGAATACATTAAAGATGATGAAGACTTCAAACGTGAATTTACTATATAATAATCAGGTAGCCTACGGACTACCATAATGCAACACCGAATATGAATAATACAATTTACATCAGAGTGCTACAGCACGATAAGAACGACCAGATACGGATAGGTGAAGCCTTTCCTGCTACAGACTTGAATAAGGCAGAAAAGGACATAATAGCCCAATACGAAGCAAAGTGCGCTTGGTGCGGTGGTTTTAAAGCTGCTTGTGAGAAATATTACCAACGTATTGCTATTGTTCGTGCGGACACGCTGGAAGTGATACGCCCAATTTACCCAAATAAATAATTATAGCCCTATGAATGAATACACATATATAATTTTCGATCACAAGGGAAAACGCTTGGGCAAAATTGAATTTGGGAAACGAATAAGTGTACCATCAGCCAGCGAGATTGAAGAAGCCATAAAAGACGGTTTCCCCAATGGAGCGACTTATAAATTAATCGTGCCTATAAACGTATGTATAAGCCAATAGAGATATGAAAAGCAATGTTTTGAGGTTTGATTACTGGTTTTCTTTCAATTATAAACGGTTGCGAAGTATCTTAGGATGGCAGCTAAATGAGGACGTTTTTCACGATACTTATTTGCTTCTGAGAAAGGATCTACTATTTATAGACTTGCCAATAATAGACTTTGAGCCTTTATTTTGGGGAATTTATAAAGAGCCAGGCTTCGGAACATAGCTAAAGAAAACCGATACTACAGACCTAATGAGATATTTTTCCAGTTAATAAGTATGGAAGAAGGTTTATCGGTTGAGGAGCTTGTAGAGCCGGATAAACTTGCAAAAGATATTCTTTCCTTCATTAAGCATAAATACCCGAAAAATGATTATAGGCTATTTAAGTTAAAAGTTTATGATACCGGGTGCTCTTATAAGGATCTTTCAGATTATACGGGTGTTTCAGTAAGCACCATATATCGTAAAATCAATTCAATAAATAATGCTATCCGAAGTAATATAAGTTTTGTAAACCGATATTCATGTATAGCAATCGTATAATATTAAAATTTACCAATTATGAAACTTGTAATATACAATAAAGAAAACAGCCAGCCAGTAGGACAACGCAACGGAGAAAGGACTTTGAGATTTAATCGTGAAAATGGTATGATCTACATTTCTAAGTCTTTTGCTGCTGAATTAGGCATTAAGGATATAGATAAAGTTCAGTTTGCCAATGATGAAGAAAATACAAAGGACTGGTTTATTTGCAAAACCGATAGCGAACAAGGTTTTTCTATCAAGTACGACAAAGGCGGTATTCGCTTTATGAATAAGTTCCTAAGTAATAAGATACTTGATTGTGCAAAAGTAAAGGATAACGCTTCCTTCCTTATGGAGAAGGAGCCTATTACAGTCGATGGTACTAAGTATTTTAAGATAATGCTTTCTTCTCCCATAATTGTAAAGCGTTCACCGAGTAAAAAGGCAACTATAGATAAACGCTAAATAGAAAAGGTATGAATACATTTTACATGGTATTTGTGGAAGGGTGTGCTACCCCAGCTTGCAAACATGATAGCTTGGATAGTGCGGAAAAAGAAGCGAAAAGGCTTGCAACTCTTTTAAAAAAGAAAGCATACGTTTTGTGTACTATAAAATCAGTTGAAGATACTCAATACAAAATTGAGGATTGCAGACCTGGTGAAAGTGATTTACCATTTTAATTTATATGGAAAATGCAAAAACATAAATTCCCCTATAATTGGAGGCTTTCAGAAGCCAAATTCACGAAAGATAAAGGCAAAGTGTTCTCTTGCTTTGCGTGTGGTGGTGGCTCTACAATGGGTTACAAGTTAGCCGGATTTGATGTAATTGGCTGCAATGAGATAGACGCAAAGGTTAATCGGTGTTATGTGGCTAACCACTCACCCCGATATAATTTTTTGGAAGATATACGAACATTGAGAGAGAGAGAGAGAGAAAGAGAGAGAGCTACCGCCCGATCTTTACAATTTGGATATTTTGGACGGTTCTCCCCCATGCTCCACCTTCTCCATTGCCGGAAATCGTGAAAAGGATTGGGGTAAAGAAAAGAAATTCAGAGAGGGGCAATCTGCACAAGTTCTTGATACGCTTTTCTTTGATTTCATAGCTTTAGCAAGGGTATTACAACCAAAAGTTGTAGTAGCCGAAAATGTGAAAGGTTTACTTATGGGAAGTGCAATAGACTATGTTAGGCGCATATATAAAGATTTTGATAACGCTGGCTATTATTGTCAGCATTTCCTTCTTGATGCGTCAAAAATGGGTGTTCCTCAGAAAAGAGAACGGATCTTCTTTATTTGCATTAGACATGATTTAGGGATCAATTTTTTGAAGGTATCTAATCTGTTTAACGTAGAACCATATATAAACATGGAGTTTAACGAGGATCCTATAGTATATGGTGCTTTTGCGGATTATAAAGGAAGAGCCTATGAAGGCAGAATGAGAGAACTTTTTGAACTCAGGGAACAAGGGGATATAGCACTATCAGAAGCCTATAAAAAACTCACTGGTAAACGTGGCTTTTTTAATCAGCAGTTCTGTTATGAAGATAGAGTTTGTTATACATTGTCTGCACACCTGGATTCATTGATACCATTTAAGCAGCCCGTCTATCTATCCACTTCTGAGGTATGTAATATATCCACGTTCCCACAAGATTATAATTTTTGTGGTTTATCGCCACACTACATTTGTGGTATGAGTGTTCCACCCGTAATGATGGCTCAGATAGCCACACGTATTTATGAACAATGGTTGTCGAAATTATGAAAGGAATAACTAAAGCAGCAAAGCAAGCCAACGGACGAAGCCAGGCTTGCGCTACGTGTCCTCTAAATCGAAGTAGAGGTGTTTGTTTACCCGAAATACAAAGGGTTTGCTCAGATGCGTTTGTAGAAGGATTTAAAAAAGGTGTAAAATGGCTGCAAAAGCAGCAAGAAAAGAATAACTAAAAAGGAAATACGATTTATTTGTTATACTTAATAAAATAAACTATTTTTGTATTATGAGAACTGACAAAGAGATTATAGAAACAATCGCTAAGCTCGAAAAGAAGTTAGCAGATCCGAGAATGTCTATTCCTGAAAATGCCTCAGTAGAGGAAGGCTATCAAAAAGCGATAGAGATTCTAAGAACTAAAACAGGCAATATAAGCAAAGCAAAATTAGAAACGTTGAGTAGTGTGCAAAGTCGTGCCATTGCTGCTTTGGCGATTGATTTTATTAATGGCGAGTGTACTCAATATGTTTTGTTAGATGTGCCAATAAAATAAATCGTTATGAAGTTACCGAAAGTTATTCATGTAGAATTGAGAGAGCCGTACAATGGAAAAAGACACTTCTATTTCGGCTCTATTGCTGCGATCTTTGACGAGCTTTCAGAGGAACAAATAGGTATCAAGAAAGAAAGTCTTTGGAATGTAGATCTAAGTCGGGTTGAGTATCAAAACAAGTATTGTACAATCCGCATGGGCGTGCTTATAAGGAAGAAAACATTTAGAGGTAATACTAAAATTGGAGGTTAATATGTTAGGTGCAATAATAGGCGATATTGTAGGCTCACGGTTTGAGTTTAACAACACAGATAACTATAACTTTGAGTTGTTTACGGAAGAAAGCACTTTTACAGATGATACGATTTGTACTATTGCTATTGCGGACGCTATCAACAATGGGGAACACTACGAAGATATGTTACTGAAATGGTGTAGAAAATATCCAAACCCTAAAGGAGCATACGGAAGCAGCTTTGCACGTTGGATAGCCTCAGATACACCACAACCATATAATAGCTTCGGTAACGGTTCTGCAATGAGGGTTAGCCCCGTAGCTTGGTTCTTTGACGACTTATATAGAGTGAAGAAAGAAGCGGAAGAAACCGCTATCGTAACCCATAACCACCCGGAAGGCATAAAAGGAGCTGTAGCGATTGCGCACGCTATTTACTATTTGCGTACTACCAAAAAACTATCCGGGCTTGAAAACGAAATGCAAACGTACTATCCTATGTTTATGATCGGAAACTATTACTCTGGAGTATTTGATGAAACTTGCCAGGGAACTGTACCTATTTGCCTGAAAATTATCATTTCCAGTAATTCTTTTGAGGATGCAATAAGGAAGGCTATTTCGTGGGGAGGTGATAGCGACACTATCGGTGCTATTGTAGGATCTATGGCAGCAGCTATCTATGAGATCCCTAAAGAAATAGTAGATCATGTATTCAATTTGTTGCCTATTGATATGCTTGATGTTATAGGTAACTTCTATCATAACTTAAACAATAAATAAGATGGCTGATAACTGGAACAAAGCCGGATTTTTTTCTGGCATAACGGAAAATTATTCAAATTATCATTGGTACAAAGGAGAAAAAGAGAATCCGTATAAAAGTGATACTTTTCACCCTTTGGCAGCTTCTTTTTGGGAGTATGAGAAGGAGTTTCATTATTCCTACTTGGATGCTTGCGACACAAAAAAGCCTTTAGATGAAGCGTACAAGGAATGGAAAGAGCAACTATTATCAGAGCATTTACCAGGTAAAAGCCCGAATCCAGAAGGAGATACAACCAACTGGGAAAAATCGTTTGAAACAGGTAAGAGGGAGGTGTAAAGCCTTCCTCTTTTTTGTGTCGTGCCTAAATTAATAACATAAACGGATTAATTTTCTCACAAATAGAACTATATTTGCAGTTAGAAATAAAATATGAACTAATATAGCATTGGCTATTGTTGTGAGGATCAAGAAACGACCAATTTCATAAACAAACCTCAAAGTAACAATAAGCTAATGCCCATGCCGTGTAGCGTGGGCATTACTTTTGTATAGGTTTGTGAGCTTTGGTCGGCTTCTTGATCGTACAGGGTAAGCCCACGTTTTTTTGTGGGTTTATGGGTAGCCATTTTTAATGGATTATTAACCTATAAATTGCACGATATGAAAAATTTATTATTAAGTTTAGTTATTGTATTGTTGATAACTGGTTGTTCTGATAACGAAAATAATGTACCAGAATCAGGCAACAAGGGAAATGTAGAGAAAGCGATAGAGGCTATTTCTGATAAACAAACAGCAAAATCTATTATTGTATCTGGTGAGTTGACCAATGACGATTGGAATACTTTAAAAACGATTAATGAGGTATTGCCTTCTATTGAGAAAATAGTTTTGAGTGATACAAAAACAGTAAAAGGTGGTATCTTTGCCTATAATGATGGCATAGCATGGAATACAAATCAGTGGTTGAAATCATTTGAAGCCCCTAATGCAACGATTGTAGAAGATCGTGCTTTTATGTTTTGTGAAAATCTTATTAGTGTTAATTTACCACTCGTTGAAAAAATAGGTAAAGAATCGTTCCGGGTATGCGATAATCTTTCCAGTATATCACTTCCCAAATTGAAAACTTCTGATGATGAAGCCTTTGTTGCTTGTGATAAATTGGCAAAAATAGATATGCCAAAGCTAACAAACTTAGCAGATGAAATTTTTAGTGGTTGTGATTTGCTTGAAAAAGTTTCTTTTCCATGTGTTACCGAAATAGATTCTAAAGTTTTTTATTCTTGCGATAATTTAAAAGAAATAACATTGGGGGCACCCATGCCGATAACGACTAATATTATTTCTTTTGATGGGCTTAATACAGAGGATATAACTTTATATATTTGTGGCGCGAATTGGGATGAAGTTACTAAGCGATTTCATTGGAGAGGAATTGAGTGGTTCGATGTTGTTGAATTGAAATAGCATTTTTATGAGAGTACCGATTAAAGAGGCTCAAAAGCTGGGGATCGCTTACCAGGCTATAACAGAACGTGTACTATCTGCTATTTTAAATGGAGATAAGTTTGTAGAGTTATCCAGATTTGAATACCAAGAAGCCCTTAACCAGAAGTACGAGTATGAAGAGAAAGCAAAAGCTCTGAATAAATGTGCCAAATTAAATAATCGTGGTATTGCTTATGAGAGAGCTGGTAAAGTTAAATCAGCTATTAGGGTATATGAGGAAAATATAGAGTTGGGTTATCCTGCCCACCATGCTTTTAAAAGGCTCATGGTACTATATCATAAGGCTAAAGATTACGAAAATGAAGGAAGGGTTATTCATAAAGCCTTAGAGGTATTCGGATCATACCGAGAGTATGAGGATAGGCTTAATAAACTTATAAAGCGGTGTTTATATACGCCAAAATCATTATAACACAGAACTTTATAAATAAAATGTTTGCCAATATCGAACTAAAGCACTATGTTTGTAGTGCGTTACATTTAGAGTAGGTAGGGAAGCCTGCCAAACATGTTGCCAGGTATTTTTGTGCTTGACCTCGCCTATATAATATAGCGGTTTTCATACCCCCGTGTGGAGCGTTAATGCGCCCACTGCCTACTCTGGTGTAACGCAACGGGAAAGGTGAAAACCGTTTTTTTCACCGCTACAAACTTTTAATAAAATGCGTAACCAGAGTAAAAGTTTGTCTGCGAATAACAGTACCAGCCAAACGAGTAACACTCACTTAACGAGTGAATCTAATCCTGCCAAGTTTCCTTCTTATATAGCAAAAGAAGTAGCCCGGTTTATCAATGAGAAAAAGTTAGTTCCTTACTCCATGCTCGTAGAAAAGAACGAGATCATAGAGCGATTAAACAGAGAGATAGGACGACTTACATTTCAATTAGAAATGCAAACAAGAACAAAGGAGGCTATTCATGGATAATCAGGTATTTCAATATAACGGTAGCCCTATCACATTCCAAATAGGAAGGGTTACAATGGTAAATGCTACGCAAATGGCTAAGCCGTTTGATAATGCTAAACGTCCTCAGTTTTGGCTTAACAATCAACAAACGAATGAATTTTTAAGAGCTTTATCCAAAGCAAGAAATCTTGCTTTGGCTGATTTAGTGAGAGTTACAAAAGGCGGTAACAATCCTGGCACCTGGTTTCACGAAGATGTAGCTTTGGAGTTTGCCCGTTGGCTCAGTCCTCAGTTTGCTATTTGGTGCAATGATCGGATAAAGGAGCTAATGAGGTATGGAATGACTGCAACCACACAAACCATTGATTCTATATTAGCCGATCCCGAAAATGCCATTAAGCTATTAACGGCTTTAAAAGATGAACGTAAAAAAGTGTCGAATCTGGAAAGCAAGCTAAACAGCCAGGCTTCAAAAGTTGAGTATGCCGACAACATTTTACTCAGTGAACGTACTTATACTACTACTGAAATAGCCAAATTATTAAATATGAGTGCTTGCAAATTGAATCGTTTGCTTTCAGAAAAAGGAGTGCTTTATAGACAACAAAACCAGTGGTTACTATCCCCAGCGTTTCATACCAAAGGTTACATCACGACAAAAGCACTTTGTTACAACAAAAAGGACGGTAGAATAAGCAATATGTTCACAACTGTTTGGACGGATGCCGGAAAACGCTTTATTTGCAATCTGATAGGGGATAATAATATGTTTTCATCTGTTGAGAGCTGATGATAGCTGCTTTAGGGCAGTTCAGAGCCATTGCCAGCGTTGGTAATGGCTCTTTCTTATATCTCTTCCAGCTCAACTACCCAGCCTTTTCCAAAGCCGTACTTTCGTGTTTCTTCCTGATAAACATTCAGCACCTTAAAACGGGATCCGGCACGAAACACAATTTCATCTTCACTGGCATAATGGGAAATGGCTTTTACATCTACACCCTTCTTACTTTTGATAACCAGCATTAGGTTATCTCCAAAGATAGCAGTTCTATCAATATTGGTAGTAGAGGACATGAAGGCTTTGTTTACATAGGGTTGCCCGGATGATAGACACGCTTTCATTTCTTGAATATACTTATCCAGCTTCATAGCGTCAAAGCTGATACCAGAGAATACAGTACCATTATAGCGAGGCATTTTTTCTAAGGCAGCATTACAAGCCGGATAATATTTTTGGCATAATCCCCCATAATCTTGTATTTTGCCAAAGTACGGATCTACAATACCATAACCGTAATTATTACACCACTTGGAGCCGTATGTATAGCGGTTTATCAAAGCAAGTTCATCTACGGATATACCCGTTTTTTTGCTATAACGCTCCATTGCTCCAGCTTCACTACTATAGTTCTGCCAACGTCCACCGATGGCGTTATTAGCACTATGATTAACTGGCGCATTTATATACTCTTCCAGTGCTTTTTTTGCCAGTTCCTCAGTTTCTCCATTCAGCTTAACCAGCTTGCCTTGTTTTGACACATATTTTAAAGCCAACTCCTTTTTATAATCAGCAAGCCGGACATAACAAGCACTTACTTCACTATTCCACTGACTGCCGTATAGATCCATAGCCTTATCATATTCAGATTGGAGCCTTGCTATTTCCAGCTTTTCTTTTTCTGTTGCGTAAAGATCCAAAGTGGATCCGTCTGCACCTTGTTTAACCAGCTTTGCGAGCCGAGCCTTTTCTATCTCTTGTATTTTGGCAGTTGCTTTTGCTGTCAAGGCTTGTATCTCATTTGCAGTAGCTTCATTGGCTATAGCCTCATTCAATTCTGCCAGAATCGAGTTTAACGGTTTACTCTTGCTTTTATAGTTCAAAATAGGCTTGGCAGCATTTACGGCTTGTTGGTATTGAAATTTTGCCTCAACTATAGCCAGCTCTTTTTTAAGCATTTTCACCATTTCGGGAGAAGTCGGGAATTTATTCTTTTCCTCAACCCAATTAGCCTCAAACTTTAGCTTCTTGATTTGGTACTCCAAATCACCAGTAGAGATTTTGGCTTTGAAAGAATCGAAAGCCTCATATAGCTTTTGTACGTTTTCTTCCCCATATTGAGCAACCAGCCCTTTGTAGTGTTTTTGCTCAGGTGTGAGAGGATGCAAGATTTCTTCTATATCCGTATAGTTATCCTTGACGAAATAGGGTAGAGTGCCTTTTGTTTTGGCTTCATTCATGCGATCTTCGTTATCCTTTACCCATTGCACAAATTCATCTGGAAACTCCGTTATTTGCCCTTTCTTGTTTATTTCTTCATCTTCTCCAGCCAGGATCTTGTTAAGCATATCCTCTATATCATCTTCACCAGCTAAAATAGGGATCATGTAGCACCGACAATTCGGATGCCAACCAGTCCATTTAAACGTTTTGGGATATTTGCCAGCAAGCTCATCGCAAATATCATGGCATGGGTGGTTGTTTGACAGCTTGATTTCATAGCCAATTATAAAATCTAATTGCCCCCATCGTTCAAAATCAGCAGTTCTGTAGGCTATATTGGTTTCTGTACGTGCCAAACGTTGGGCATTACGGTATGAAGATCTATATACACCACGTCCAGGATGATATTTCTTTGGGTTATCATCTACCCATTTATAACTTTCGGTTTCTTTGTCATATACCCTACGTTTCCATACACGACCATACACAGTATTTCCGTTTTCATCCTCACCGACCTTTATTCTGAATCTTCTGTAAAAGCGATCAGGATCTTGTAGGTAGGTCTGTATTTTGGAAGCTAACTTGTTGGCTCCTGTACCCTCTCCTATAGCCAAATCCAAGCAGTTTTCAAGCTCTTCTTTAAATTGTCCTGTGTACCTCCATACCTTTTGTGATAGGCTTAGCCCTTCTTCTCCAGTTTTCCGAGCAAAGAAAGCGTCCATAGCCTCCATATTGCGCTTAAAGAATCGGGCAAAGTGGTTATCATTGATAGAGTTTTCACCGAACACACTTTTTATCAGCTCATCGTTATGTTGGTTGGAAAGCAGCCATTCACTTTGCACGTCATTCCTTATCTCTTGATACAAACGGCTGTACATTTCTCTAAATATGGCTGTAGCCTCATCACTATAGCCATATTCGGAGAAAGAGAACGGTTTACCTTCTTCCAACTCCGTACCTTTTACCAGGTTAATAATCTGGAGTAAGTAGTTTTGATAAATCGCACGTACATTAGCTGCGTACCCTTCTGTACGTTTAAACAGCTCTTTTTGTAGCTGCGTGGAATTGACGAATTTAGTTTTTGCCATTGCGCTTTAACTCAAAGTGTTCACAGTGATCTTTGTTTAAGAATTTAGAGTATTTGAAGAAAGGACACCGACAAAGGAAGAACTCACCTTTATAATCCTTCTCGTGCCAGTCGTAAGAGTGCTTGCAATCCCTACAATGGTACTTTGTTTCTGATGGTTTTACTTTCTTTGCCATTATTCACCTCCACCGAACACATCTATTCTGTTTAACTCCTGCTGTTTAGCTATGGCTTCTAAATCTTCCTGCTTCAAACGCTCAATTTCCGTTTTTGCATCTTTGATAAGGTAGCTCATTTCCACATAAGTTTGTCGGCTTATCGCTCCATCGTTATACTGCTTTGATATATCAGCAAGAATATCGCTCACATCTTCACCGAATGGTTCTTGAAACTCATGCCCTAACTGTAATGCTTCATATTCGGCTTTGTGTTGGTAGTCCAAAACATTACCAAGAATAGCACGTAGCAAATTACCCGTTCTATTCATGTAATTATCGTGGGTTTCCTTTCGTTTCTCAGCCTTAATCACTGCAAGCAGCATTACTTTTCTGATAGCTTTAGCAGACAGATTGCCCAAACTCTTCATATTGTCAAAATCTATGTTAGGAGTGAAAGATTTTGAAAGAATATGCTTATCCAGCCGTTCGTATTCATTTGCCTTGCTTTGTGAAGCCTGATCCCATGTAAGATATTCAACCTTGCCACCCTCCTTTAGAATGAATAGTTTTGCCTCTTCTTCTGCTTTAGGCAAGCTGTTAAGCACTTCTGCGGTTGCTACCATTGCCGGGTTAGCAAATCTATCATTTACATCTGCATCTGTTGATTCCATGCTTTCTACACGGTGTATCATGGGCTGTGTTCCTTCATGCTCTAACTCTTGTTCAAAGAGGATAACGGGAATTTTCCCTATCACATTAGGGATTGCCTTCACTTCCCAACCTACACTAACACGCTTACAGTAGTAAACCGTATCATCTTTGTAAATATCCACATGGTAGATGCTCCGATTGCCGGATTCATTCAGATAATACCCCCAAGCAAAAGCAGTCATACGCTTATACTGATCTTTGATAAGGTAAATATCATCACCGTTTTGTTTAGATAACACATTCAATAATACATCTGGTTTTCCTTCTTTATTTCGGAACACATGAAATAGCATAGCGGAAGTACCCTCAGCACCAGCAACACGTTTAGCCTCTCTTACATTGGCGTTGAAGCGTAAATGCTCCAGCAGTTTTATATATTGCTCAAAAGCATAATCAGTACCTTTGCTTCTTTGCGTCCATTTTACGGGTCTGCCATATAAGAAAACAAGCGCAATTTCATTGATGAAAGACTGATAGGGGATAGGAATTTTCCAACGCTTTTGCCATCTAAGAAAATTCCCTTTCTTATCATAAACGGCTTTATCCTGCCTTTTCATAACCTCATGGTTTTCTACCTTGTACTCCAGCAAGGCTTTTTCAGCAAAGCCGGAGCGATCTTGCATATAGTTTAAGGCTCTTGAAATATCCTTAGCCTCCAACAAAGCTGTAAAATTCTGTTGATAACCTACAGCAGCTTTTACCTCATTCTTGATAACATTAAAAAATCCCATAATTCAAATTTTTAAATAACTCCTAATCTTGCTTCTATATCATCTGGTATATCATACTCGTTATAGTCAAACCAACAGCGCATTAAAAACACATCTCGCCAGTCTGGAGAACATCTAATTTCCTGCTTGATTTCCTCTTTCGGTTTTAGCTTTAATTTGCCTTCTCCGTCCACATCCCATGTTTGCAACTGCTCCAGTTCAAGGATAATTTGCTCTTTGTCTGCCGAGCTTAACAGTTCCTCATTGATCCCAATCTCTGAGGCGTTTATGTGTTCTGCCAGCTTGTAACCGCATTGTGTTTGCAAGTTCTGGTAGTTCTCATCCTTTAAAGCACGGCTGTTATTTACAAAGCCTTGTATGTCGCAATTATCCACCACGCCACCGCCTACACCGTCCTCATCAGCGATACACCGCCATTTAGGTATTCTGTATTTTTTCTGGAAGTGTTGAATACATTTCTGTATGTCCGTAGTTTTACTTAGTGGAAAGCATTTTAAGTCTATGATCGTATAACCATCCCAAACGCAAATCCGGGCGTAATCGGATCCAAATCGGGCTATATCTGCTGTTATATAGTTCTTCCCAGTGGTTATTGATAGCAGATTATTAAAAATGGCTGTAATCGCATCGTGAGAACAAAGCGCATTGGGGTTGTCGTCATACTCCCAATTACCTTTTAGCAAACGCTCTCTTTTAACCTTATCTTTGGTTGTTCTCAAACCTTCTATGTAGTCTGGATCTATGAAGGGGTTTTCTTGTACCAAACAACCCAGATAGTACATATACTCAGGCAATATACCTTTCTTGAATGGAGTGTAAAAGGTATCATACATCCAGTTCTTTTTAGGGTTACACGTGATAAACAACTTTCGTTTTAACCCTAACTCATTATTCAAGTGGCGACCTACACGAGTTTTAAGAGTGTCATAAGCACCGAAGTTTACTTCTCCACCTTCTTCTATCCAACCGCCAGTATATTCTATAGATCCGTATCTTTCATAAAAAGGATCTCCAGGCTTATACATCAAATTCAGCAAATCTATACGGGATCCGTTGTAAAACTCTATATAGTTATACTGCCCATTGTATTTATACAAAGTATCTTCTACTCCGTATTGGTTACAAACCTTATAGAACGTTATTAAGGTAGATTGGGTAATACGCTTTAACTCAGCTCGACCAATAAACCATTTGGAACCTGGATAACAAAGGCACATAAAAAGAAGCCAGGCAGCACCAGTCCACGACTTAGCACCACCAGCACCACCACCATACAAAAACTCTGCGTGCTCATTGTCTGTAAGGATCTGCAAAGCCTTTTCCTGCTTTTCGTGCTTCTTTCCATCCTTAACAGTAATGAAGTCAAAACAGCCACGTTTAAACAGCTCTATTTTGACTGCAAGAGCCATTGGTATTTGTATGTTTTTATTTTTTGCCATTCATCTTTTCTAATAGTCCATGATAAACCAAAAGATCTTCGGTTGAAAGTTTGGATAGATCCGGCTCCAGTCCTCCAGACACATTAGCGTTTATATCCCCTTCTATCGGTTGGGCTGCTTTGCCAAAAATTCTATCGAATATCATTTCAACCGTTGAAGTCCGACCAAAGCGAATATCTGTGAAGATTGCACTGATAATATTGCACACCCAAATAGGAGTAGTGCTATCTTCTCTGTTTGCGTCAGCCATGATTTTATTTAGCTCTCCTTTGGAGCGTTCAAGAAGAAACCGAATTGTTTTATAATAGTCCTCTTTGCTCAGCTCATAATCTACTTTTTTACCTGTAAGCTCTTTGAGCTGTTTATACATTGAGGGCTTCCGACCATTTTTCTTTGGTTGGTTTTCGCTTGTGAATCTATTCCCTATGTTATTGCCTTTCTCAAAGAGTGCCATTCCGTTGTTTATTCGTTGTTTTTGGTGTACATATACACCAATTAAGGAAAGAAAAAATCAGATAGGAACTCCCACCTGATTAATTCTTTACCTGGTTAATTTATCATTGTTCCTTTTGTTCCTGCTCTTGGTACTTTGCCCAAAACCAGGCTATCATATCACCGTTGTAGTTGTCTATGTAATCATCTACAGCGTCCAGTTCATCCGATAATGCTTCGGCTTTGTCTATTACGTCATTGAAGGCTTCTTGTTCTTCTTCCGTAGCCATAAACGGATCGTACTTTTCATTTAGCTGCTTTTGAATAAGCTGCTTTTGCAAATCGGTTAATTCTATTTTATCCATAGCTCAATATTTTATTGCGTTTTCCGCAAATATACGTTATAATTTATACTTCTTGATTATATCTTTAGCTGCTTTTGTGTACTTATCTGCCTTACCATGAACGGCTTTTGTACATACTTCTGCCCAGAACTCGTTTACATTGGTTTTGGCATATTTACCATAACCTTGTTTCGACTTATCATTACCCCATTTCTTATAAAGGCTGTTTATGCTTTTACTTGCTGCCTTTGCATTGGGGCTTGTTAAATGGTTGTTCCAAGTTGCGTGCGCCAGCTCGTGAGTAACAATATGTGCTACTGGCTTGTTGGTTTTCGTCAAGTGTCCGCTTTTGTAACCTTTTTCAGCCCATTTAGCAACGCTTTGGGTTGTGGTGTTTTTCCCATTGAAAACGGATTTATTCAAAACGACTTGTTTAGATACTCCATTTTGGGAAATATGCACTCCACCCGTACCAGCCTCCAGTTGTCCGATCTTAATATCTTTCTGTCTTACTCCCAAAACAGAGTGAAAACGTGAGATACTTTCTTTTACAGTCTTGTACACCTTCGGGTTCTTAATTGAAGCCAAAGGTTCCAGTTTGCCTACCTTACCTTTGTAGTTTGAATCGCCATTCGGCAAACCTCCATTACTTCCGCTTGTTTTTGCCATCTTTTTTTGAACTTTTATCGTTAATAAAGTCCTGGACGTAAACCAGGCTGTTATCTATGCAAAACTTTCTGATCTCATCACCACCGCCATACACAAGCAAGTTAGGAGTTTGCAAGCCGGATATTTCTTTGGCTACTTCAAGCTCTCCTTTCAGATATTCCAACCGACCAGCATAGCCACGAGTGAAAAAAGCGTTATACCCTTTTGGTAAGCCCAGTTTATTATACTCTTTGAACTTCACAGAAACATTCAGATCTGCGTACACCTTGATACCGCACTCTTGAAAGTATCGGCTTATCCAACGTTTCTTGTAAATCTGTTGTAAACCGTAAGCTATCGGGGTTGTATCGTAAACGGAAAGGTTTGGCTCTACCAACGCTTTTACACCACTGGTTAGCACCTTGATCGGATCTTTCCAAATAGCTTCAAAGCGATAATCATCTACATAGAAGTGGTAAGTAGCAACATCTTTCCTTAATCGGCTATCAGCTCCCCAGGGGGCAAAAGGCAAAAGAAGTTTTCCGGCTTGTTCTTCCAGCAACAAATTAGGAATGTCAAACTCATTATTGCTCTCATACAAACAATCGTTAAGCATGGATCTGTAAAAATCCTCTTTTTCATCCGCTATCGGATCATCTTCCGAGCCTTCCTCTTTCTCGTTGTCCTCTTGTTCTTCATCGGCTGCTTCCTCATCTTCCGGCTGTTTATCCTCTACTGGAATATCTAAACCGATAAAAGAGAAATCAGCCTTGTTGCTCCAATCTCCAAGCTGTAGCTTTTCAAAATCCCATTCACCATTGTTGATGTTATCCCTTAGAACTATATCCGCTTCCTGCTCTTCGGTCAGGTTGTGGTACAAGATTGTCGGCACTTCCGATATTTTCAGCTTCTTTGCAGCCTTTATCCGTTGGTGTCCTGCCAGTACATATAACTTTCCTTCACGCTCAGATAAGGCAATAGGGCGGTGCTTCCAGAAACCATTTATGCGAATGGAATCTACCAAACGCTCTAAATCTCTCTTGCTTATCTTTCGTGGGTTATCATCCAACAGAGTTAGATCCGAGATTTTACGGTAAACAATCTCTATCTCTTCCATGTTAAACCTCCTTTTCAAATTCAGGAATACGGGCAATCTTTCTGAAAACCTCCACAAAGCGCATCAACAGATAAAGTTTCCGCTTCCCTAAAAACATAACCTTATGCCCGTCCGTCATTCTGCCTACAGCGTAAAATTTTCCTCTATAATGCAATGGCAACGGGAATTTATCATACACATAGATACAACCGTTCTCTATACTCGTGATCGTTGCCACCCTATTAAACTTACCATCCAGATATACGGTAATAGATTTACCTGGTGTAATCGGATCATACGGTAGGAAAAGATTTGCAAAGTGCATAGCGGTAATGAATACCGCTAAAGCACCTGCTACTATAAAGATAGTTGTCGTAATAGTCATAATATCAATGTTATCAATTAATGCAAAGATATAAATTTTGGTGTATATATACGCCAACAAAGAGCAAAAAACATCTAAAAGCCAAATACTAACATGGCAGCATCCCTACTATGCTCGTTGGTTTGCTTTTTCCATCCCGTAAGCTGCTTGAAATATTCCTGGCTCATCTTTGTTATATTCCGTTTAGGAGCAACCATTTCAAACTCAACACCAAGTTCGGTAAGGTAATCTTCCCAAATTGTAGCATCACGTTTTACGGATCCTACACCTTGTAGCCTCTTCCGTTCCTCTTCACGTGTCATTCTCTCTGTACCAAACCAGGTGCGTTGTCGTGGATCTTCCACTCTTACTATGATTTTATCGCCTACCCCCGTCTTTTGCATATCCGCATAAGACTGAACAACCGCCATAGCCCTATGAATAGGCATTTGTTTTACCATTTCCAAAGAACGCTTTCGATTATCCCAGATAGCAATCCCGGTATGTACACCTGTATCAATCCCTATATAGATCATTCTTTCCCTTCCTCAAATTCAACATCTGTCGTATCGCTAAAAGATCCTGGAATCTGATAAAGCACTACGGTATTATCGCTAATCTGCTGTTCCCTTGAAGGCATTAGCATTGTCATAAGACAATTATTCGGAGCGTATTTATAGCGAATCTCCTTAATCATTGGCAAACCTATAGGATGTTGGCTGTGAATAGCAACGCTCAGAAGGTTATCAGTCATTTCAACTTTGACAATAGCGCAACCATGAAGGAATGTACCAAACCGATATTCCCCGAACTCATCTTTTGTAAACGGATCGCTTTTTGCAGTTGATTCAAGTTCTTTTATAAACTCCGGGTTAAGTTTCTTCTTTTTCCAATACTGAGGAAGTTGAATATTAATCTTTTCCATAACATTACATTTTATATGGTGAAACAATATCGTAAATAGATTTGCATACTTGAATGTCATACAAGGCATCATGTAGCCGGCTTTCGTCTATTTCTATACCGAGTGCCTTTGCTACAGTTCCTTGCTTGAAATTTTCCATCTGTGAGCGTTGAGAAGCCAGATAAGGAGTTGCCAAAACCATTACATCTATAGAATTACTCCAGAAGTAAGATCCGAAATATTTATCTCCATTCTGTAAAAACCATGCACGGAGAAACTGGTTATCAAATGAAGCATTATTATAACCAGCAAGGAAAAACTTATCCTGCTTATTGTACTTATCCACGTATTTGTTCAAAATAGCCGTAAATTGTCCGTACACATACCCCATTGCCGGATAAGATAGAATCTGCTCTTTGGTTACACCAGCCACATCTAAAGCCTCTTGCACTATTTCCGCTTTAGGGTTAGGCTGTACCTTGAAATCAAAGGTTTCTTTTACTTCACCGTCTATAACGATCATACCGCTAATTTGGTGGATCCCATGTTTGTTTACTAACGTTCCTGTAGTTTCCAGGTCAAAAAACACTACTTTCATTTACTCAATTTTTTATATTGTTTCATTGCATTACTCAAACTCTCTGTTTTATCCAGAAGGATAGCCAGCTTATCCACATCTACCATAACACCGCCATCCAGATAAGCCCACACCTTACGGAGTGCCTGAGCTATCTCTTTGGCTTCCTTAGCCTCTTTCTGTACAGCGTTAATCTCTTTATTGGTAACAGTCCTTTTCCCTTGCTTTTCGGCTAATTCTACGGCTTTTCTCGTGGCGTTTACTTGTTCCTCTTCCGTATCGTAATTGGCTACAATGTCCTTAGCAGCAGAAGCCGATATTTGTTTGTTTATAATACGTTCCTGAATCTCTATAGGGAGATCCATTAGGGATAAACATTTACTCACAAAAGCCGGAGATTTTTTAAACTTTTCAGCTATCTCATTTTGGGTATATCCGAACTCTTCTTTAAAGCGTTTGAACATGATACCGCACTCATATTCAGAAAAACGCTTTCCCTCATTTCTCATCATCTGCTCGATTAGAAGCTCTTCCGTACTTGTGTCTTTAGGCAGCTTCAAAGCCTTAATGTAAGGAATGTTTGTACCCTCTTCAATCGCAAGCATGGTAGCCCGATAGCGTCTTTCACCATCCACCAGCTTGTACCGTTCTATACCGTCCTCATCTTTGAAAGGAAGTACGGTAATAGGGTTAAGAACTCCTTTAGCCTTGATTTGCTCCTTTAATTCCTCTAAATCGAAATCTCTACGAGCATTGAAATCATCCATTACCACTATGTTACGTGGATCTATCTGGAAAATATCAGTTCTTTTTGTTGCATTAGCTTCCATTATTTCGTTGTTTTTTCGTAAAACTTACATGGCTTCTTTCTTGCAGTTATCCTCTTAGAAAGTTTACAGCAATACATCTGACCGACTTTTGGATTACTCCAGAAGTGCTTACACTCGCTACAATGCCTATCGTCATTCATCACAATACTTTGAAAACGTGGAACACAAGCGAACCACCACACATTTGAAAAGTTCCTATGTATTCCAGCCTATCACTGTCTGGAACATTATGCCCTGTGCCATGCACTCTGATATGCACATTCTCTTTTTCCGAATTAGGATCTACCATAGCCCATATACAAGGAACTCCGTTCTGATTCTGTACTGTCAGGATCTTAGCACCAACTGGCATTACAATATCCTGATCGTCTGTTATTTCAATCGCATATTTATAAATCTTCTTCATAGCTTTAGTATCTAAATCCTGTAAAATGAATAACTACACCTTCAAAAACATTCTCTTTGTTGTTCCCGAAAAACCATTCTACAAAGTCCTCTACGCTCAGACCATCATTTTTCGCTACTTCATGGATTGAAACTTTCTTGTTGTCTATCCATATTTCAGGGTAAGCATCCTCAGAGCTATATGTCATGGTTACGTGTTGCAGTCCGATTTTGGGTAATTGGGCTATTTCCTTTTGCTCCGAATTATACGGTCTGCCAGTCCATTCACGTATTGAAAGATATTTTTTACCAGAAACAATATCTTTATACCGTCCATCCCATACATTTTTTGCGTTGTATCGGATTGTATGGATCTTACTTTTGTCTTTCAACTTCTTTTCAAAGTCTGTAGCTTCGCCAGCTTTGCTATGAGTTACGGGGAAAGACTTGCATAAGGTCAATATTACTTTTTTCTTTTCCATCTTAATTGTTGAGTTTTATATATTTACCAGGTATATTAGAATATTCCAGTATTTTTGCGTTTTCCTCACCAAAGGCTATAAGAACGCTACCGCACCCTGGGCTATCTCCTTGCGTACCATCTGGTCGATAGAATTTTATTCTACCCTTCACAAACATTATTGCACTTGCATTTGGGAAAATGAGATCTTGAAACATCTTGCTATCACAGCGATTAAAAAGCAATGCTATACCGTTGTTGTTCCTTACCATCTTTTCCACAAATCGCTCAATAAGAGGACGTGAATACGGAGGATTTAACCATACTCTTACCCCCCCCCATTCAGTTTTTAAACCATCCTCAGAAGGCGTTATATGTCTTTTGGCGGTGTTCCACAAACGGTTTTCAGGAGCGCATGGATCAAGATCAAAACTCCCTAAAGCGTCCACTATCCATTTGGGAGTGTACCACTCATCCGTTGTCTGCTTACTTCGTTCAAAACTCGTATTCATAATGTTTACTTGGTAAATTTTAATATTCCTTTCCGTGTTTATTTTCCCTGCCTTCGTTGTAATACATCTTTTGCTCAATATGCCACAGTAAGTTAATTTTGAGAATTTCGGATAATCTTCGTATCTGGTGAAGAGCATAGTTAATCTGTTCTTCCTGAGAATATTTATAGTTCACCAAATCTTTTACGATAGCATATATATTTTCTGTAAAACTTTTTTTAGGAGTAACTACGTGTTGCAAACAGAATCTATTTAAATTCAGATTATTTGCTCCGGCAAGATCCAGTAATCGAATAGCAGCATCCGCTAATTCATCTTCTACTGTATCTTTCACATACTCTTCAAAGTTTTCTCTGAAATACTTGTTTTCATGGTGGAAAGTACGATCATCGAATATTGTTTCTTTTCTGTTGGCTGGTACTCTTGCAAACTTATTTCTTCTATGGGCGTTCACAGCTTCCATAAGCTCCGAAATAACCAGGCAAAGAAAGTGCTTATCGCTTGGTCTGCCTTCCCAAAATCCATGTTTTACAGCGTTGGAATGGGCTTTGTCTTTTAACTCGTTCCAATTTATCTCACTCATTTTCTATAACTCTTGTTTTGGTAATAAATACGTTCAAACATTTCTTCCATCCGATCAGCTATTCTTATACCGTAACGTTCCCCAAAATCGGAATCTTTGAGATTGGAAGTTGCGATAGTGAATAACTGTCTATCATATCTGGCATAAAGCAGTTCTACCACTGGTGAGAACTCGTTACCCCAACTTTTTACACTTGCTGGTTCAGTTCCTATATCATCAATAAAAAGCAGTTCTTGATTTTTGAGCTTATTGAAGTACATAGGATCATTAGCCACATTTTTTGCCAAATCCAAAGCTGAAACCCGGAATACACCTTTTCGCTCACTGGATATGGAGCTATTGTGTAGAATACCGATAAGGTTACAAATCGCCTTGCCTAAAGTAGATTTGCCGGATCCCACTATTCCATATAGCAGCAATCCTACTTTATAATCGCCAGTAAGCCATTTTGCAGCCTTTTCTATTTTCTCCAGTGTTTCCTTATCTTCCTGAAACGGAATACGCCTTTTGCGCACCTCATGCTGATAGCACATAAGCAGCATTTCCTGAACCGTTTCCTTAGAATATCCTTCTATTCTAAATCGTGTTTCTGTAGTCGTTTCCAGTTGCCGATCCAGGATCTTTTGAAGCTGATTCTTTATGTTTATATCCATACTTTTGTATTTCTTCGTTATATCTATTTACTACCCAGTTTAGTATGGCTCTATAGTCAGAACTATACTTTTTCCCTTTTGATCCTTTATAGTTATCAAGTATTTCAATCATCCGTTTGGCTCCTTCCTCAGAATATTCAGCGCATAACTTAGCGTATTCATCCCTTGTTAGTGTTACGAACTCAGCATACTTGTATTTTTTTGCCTTCTCAGCCTTTTTTTGCTGCTCTGGCGTTAAAGGTGGTGGGCTTTCTTGTGGAAACAGTAAAACTTCCTGTTGCGGTTGTTGGGGCTGCTCTTGTAGGATCGTTTCTGCTTCTGCTTTTGGAATGAAAACCCTTGCCTTAGTGATCTCACCCCCTTTCTTACCTGCCAGCCTTCTTTTCTCACTTATCAGGTTGTCTTTTACCATACGCCTACTATAAATAGCTCCATCTTCCCGAACTTCACACACCTTGTTTTCTATCAAAGAATCTACCCATTTAGAAGATCCTGAGCAATCCGTACCTATGATACGGGCTATATCCTCTTTCGTACAAGGCTGTCCGTTTGGCATAACCATAACACCACGTTCTACACTTTCCCACATATAGCATAACATATCCATCCACAAGCCCCTAACGTCTGGTGGAAGTACCCTTAATTCAGGACACCTCAACCAATCGCCAACATAGAAAGGCATAGGAGTTTCTTGTTTTTTTGCCATAGAGAGAATTTTTAAGGAAGCCGGGATAATTCCCAGCTTTCCTATAATCATGTTTGAACGGTTACACTTCCAGAATTGCAATATCGGGGGCAATATCCTTGATCTTATCCAGCACTTCATCAATACACTTATCTCTGTAACTTTCCATCACTTCATTTGCTCCTGGCGAAACAAGTTGCAAAAACACTTCTCCATTTGTCAGATAATGATCGAACTCAATTTCGATGGGCTGTTTTGCAGTTCCCTTGAAGATAGCCATGTTTACGGTAAAGCTCTTCGGTAAATTACTTTCTACCTGGCAACGGTAAACATCAGCAACGGAACCAGAAGGATCTCTTTGTTTCTCAATCTCTGCCTTTGCTTTTGCATTGAAGTTTTTGAGATTGGAAACAAGTACCATGCACTTTTCTTTATCTTCAAACAAACCATGATTCAGACGCAAGAATTGTCCTAATTTGGCAGGGATCCAGCCCTTTTCACCATCATTAATACCGAACTTCTCAAACGTTTCAGATACTTCAACCGTACCAGTGAATGTGTTTTTATTGTAATAATCATCTTCGTTTACAGTGAGCTGAATTGTCATTTTCTCACGATTCACAACGACATTTGCACGTTTCTGATCTACAGTATCTATTCGCTTGGAAAGCCATTCATACGGAGTGGAGATAGTGCCTGAAACACTGATCTTTTCCGGGGCTTTGGTTGCAAGCGGTTGTTGTGCTTGTGCTGCGTCACCAAGTCTATAAACTACTTCAATAGGTTTCTCTCCAGTGTAATGTTCGATGTTAATGTTCAAACCTTTGTTTTTTTCTTCCATAATGTTTTAAAAATTAAGATGTTAATAAATTAATTATCTGTGCCAGTCAAGCGCACTGCCATTTGAATTGTTTTCTGCCTTTCTTCCGGCTTCATAGGTCTTTCCTCCAGCAAATAACCGTCTGGCGTATAGTAACCTACTCTTCCTTCATCTTGATCTATGAACTTGTAGCACTCACCTTTAATGTACTCACCGCCTTTTCTCAAATCATCAAGCATTTTTCCGATCCGTTCTTGCAGTGGCTTCATTTTCCCTTTGAAGTCAGCTTTAACTACATCAAAATTTTCTGTCAGTTCTTGCATCTGTATCTGAACTTCTACAAGGTTAGCCCGAAGCTCATTAGTTTCTTCCTGAGAGAACTTTGAGAGATAACTTTTCTCTACGACCTCATCGCAGCTATCACGTAAAATTTGCGCTCTTTGCTCCACTGGAGTATCAGCCAACATTATATCTTTCATTGCAAAATAAGTTTGATTATTAATGAATTGAAGTCTATTTGAAAGTGGTACTTATTCAAGAGAACAAACAGTAAGATTGCGATTCCTAATATGTTATCTATAATTCTCCATGTAAACCACTTCTTAGGGATAAGGCTTAAAACAATCAATGCAAGAAAACCTATCCATTGAGAGCTTATTAAACCTATGAAGCACAATATAAGGTAGATCCAGTTGCACATTCTCCAAACAGCGAAAACCGGGCTTATCTCAGTGAGATCGTTTTTGTCCTTATACTTTTCCACAGCAGCGAAAACTTTTTTGCAAGCTGCCAAATTCAGCACTTCAAAGAAAAGGCAGAAGGCTATCAGTATATAAAATATTGTTGTCATTCTTGCACCTTCTTTACATTAAACATCAAATAATCAAACCACAATTCAATGAATTGCTGCCCGAAATACTTTGCTTTCTCTCTTGATTCTTGCCAAAGCCGAGAGCCGACACTCGCATCCGTAGTCGAGGGGGCGTTAAACGTATTCGCATAACCGAAGCCCGCACGATTGTTTAGAGCGTCAATAATTGGAATATACATAAGCCCTTCTGTTTCTTTGATTTCTCTCTCAGTCCACAAAGCAAACCAGGGGAAATAGAAACGGCTGCTACCGCTTGCATCCGGTTTAGGCTGGTAATTCTTACCCCACAAAGCCCGGCTGATTGTTTCAAGTTTGATTAAGGCAATAATCCCTTTTCTTACTCCAGCAGAACGCAAAGCCTTCTCATCAATAGGGGAACACTTTAAAGCAGCACACGCATCCTCATAGCTTCGGATTGTCGTGTAATCATCAAGGGTAGGGGTTGGTTTCTTTTCACCTTTGCAGAACAAGGCTACCAACACGTTTTTCACTTCTTCACTTTTAGCAACGTCTAAAGCTGCCTTTACTTCAATCTCAGTAATTTCAATTACTTTCATCTTTTAAAGATTTTAATCGTTTGACAATTTTGTTAGTTAATCGTATCGCATTATCCACTCTGGTACTTCTACCTTCGTGTGGGATATTTTCTATTAGCGCTGGAATAAGCCGGATAAGCTCATTTACCAAGTGATTGGGTATTTTCTTCATCGGCTTTCCTCCAGTTAGGATCGGGATCAGGTATTTCTATATTCAAGTATTCCAAAGCATACTCTCTGAGCTTCTCGCAATATGTTGAGAATGTTAACGTGTCCATTGTTGCAGTTGATCCGGGAAACTCTATAATCTCACCCGTATGTTTGTTTACTACTTTGTCTTTAGTCATTTGAGCCTTAAAAAACTCGTGTACTTGTTCCACGCTTGTAAACTCCCATCCGGCATTAAGCAACCCATCTAACAGCATTGGATAGATACACCCCCATAGCCAGCCGTTTTGATCGTTGGAACGTGGCTTCCTAACCTTTTTCACTATTACCTGGTAAATCCCATCTACCGAATGAGAAAACAAGTCGTATAACGGTCTAAGGTTGAATAGCCCACCCTTCTTTTCTATCAAAACTTTATTTGTCATATAGCTGTAGCTGTTTTTCTAAACTCTTTCTAACTGCGTGTATAGCTCCTTCTCTACCTTCAAGGCTTCTCAAGTAATCTTCCAGCTCCTTACGTGTTTCTGCGATATAGTAGCCTTCACTTGTGGCGATCAGCCCAATCACCATACCCGAAAGTCTAATATGGTTGATAATCTTTCTTATTCGTGGACTATCAATTTTACACCCATAAGACTTTAAAGCCGAACACATCGCTTTATTTGTAATCGCTTTATATTTACCCACCTTACCGTGAAGCCCTTGTACTATGAGAGGCAGAATAACTTTGTCCTCATAATCGGTTAGAGGTTTTGTTTGCTCTGAAAATCCTTGTATCATACCTAAAAATTGTTTAAGGTTATACTCAAACCTGGTTTAGCAGCATAAACCGCCTTTCCAGTAATTTTTTGCACCTCAGATACAAATAAATGCTCATCGCTGTTATTAGATGAGAGGTGTAAAAGAACTATGTTTGCAACGTTGCTCAAATCGTTTTCTTTTAGAGCTTGTTTGCAACTTTCCAGCTCCATGTGAGAAACCATTAATCTGTTTCTTTGTGTAGGAAGGACACGCCCGGCATTAATGCTTTCTATCAGTTTTGTATCAGAGTAATTACATTCAATCAGTATATGATTCAATCCAGAAAAAGTATATCCAGACTGGCAACTATCCGTTAAAAACATAATACTACCACAATCCGGGTGCTTAATGAAATAGCCAACACAAGGTACATCATGGAAAGCAGGGAAGGGGATCACCCGAAAACCACCAAGCAGATAGCCCGATCCTATTTTAATGGCTTTTACTCTGGAACCTTTCAATTCCTTGCTTTCTATCACTTCTGGAAGAGCCAATACATGAAAGCCACAATCTACCATTGCCTTAGCATATTTAGCATGATCGTTATGCTGATGAGTTATTAAGCAGCCTACGACTTTGCGAATATTGAAATCCAAAGCCTTTTTTACGTCTATGAAACGTATTCCAGCCTCAATAATCAAAGCCTCATTGCCGTTATCCAGTATGTAGCAATTACCACTGGACGAGCTGCCCAAAACTCTTAATTCCATTCCCATTAGAAACCTGGCTTATTTTCATTGGAAGCCGTTGCAGTATTGGCACTGGTATTAGAAACTTCCTCAAAGCTAACATCTGATACATCAAAACGTTGTGTTCCCATTGTGGGCATAGCGTCTGTATGCTCTTCCGCACCCTCAACATCATTTTCAAATGCTTGTTGCATTTCTATAGAGAGATAGCCGTATTTACTAAGTAAATTTCTGATAACGGTTTTGATAGCCATCCCATGAAAATTACCGAGCCATCCAACGGTTTTACTGTCTGCCGAGAAAGGCAGTTCGGCAAGTTTCATAAGGCTTTCTACGGTTGTTTCCTTCTTTAACCCTTTGGAGTAGCGTTTGGCGTGGGTAGCCATTTGTTCAACAGTCATGTACAACGTCTTAGAGAAGCCGTTAAGCAATTCAAAATAGCAGAAGTAACCTATGATCTTATCAGACTTCTTTTCTCCGTCAAAAGCGATCTCGCCAGTAAGTTTGTTCACTTTACGAACTTCACCATCAAAAACGACATCTGCGTTAATGGTACGGTATTGATTGGATCTTTCCGCAAGCTGAATATAACCCTTGTACCCCAGTTGAAACGTTGGCTCCATAACCTTGATATACTTTTGGATAGGCTTACCGTCTGAGCCTATTTTGGGCTTACCTTTTTCGTCCAAATCATCTACTTTTTTGCTATTATTGAAGGGGATAATGAAAGCGTACCCCAAAGCCTTATTGATTGGCAACTTCAAAACAGCAGCTTTCAGACATTCCGCTACAACCGCTTTCGGCTCGCATAATTGTAAATTTGAATCCGAATTGTATAGATCAATAATGGAAGCAACAAATGTGGAAGCATTCTTAGAAAGCGCATTTTTAAATTGTTCCATTACAGAAGGAGCGTTAAGCATAGTTTTCAACACATCTATTTTTTTTGCCTGTGCTGGCATTTTCGTTGATTGGGTACTAACTACTTGTGTACCACTTGAATTTTCTTGTGTCATAAAATTATTATTTAAAGTTGTTTGTATTCTTCCATTGTTCCATTTCCGGCAACACGTATCATCAAAGATTTATCTTTGCTAACCACGAGGTTTATTACTTGCGACATGGTAGGTATAAGATCGTTCACACTTTCCCGATTATCAATGAAAATGGGTGCTGTGATACCTACAGATCGACATATAGCGTTTATTATATCCAGCCCAGCATTGATTTTTGAAGCATTGTTTACATCGGCAAACGGCACACCATCTACAGAGCAAAAGCAGGTTATAGCCTCATTCCCATTCAACTTTTCGCTAATAAACGAGAACTTAACCAAAGAGAACATTCCGTTAATACGTTCCATCAACTTGTTGTCTTTTTCTTTCTGGAAGTCTTGTACCAAAAACTCCAAACGTTCTTGTTCTGCCAGAGCTTCATTGTTTTTATCTCTTCTATCCTCCAGATCCTCAATAACTTTATTGGAACGTTCTATAGTATCACGTTTACCCAGCTTCTTATTCAGCTCATCTATAGCCTCAGAAAGAATAGCCTTAGCTTCTTTCAACTCTGTTGTGTCTATAGGTTTGGCTTCTGCCTTTAACTGGTTTTCAAGATCTACGATTTCATTACTGAGAGAAAGCCAGGTAGGATCGGAAAGAATGATCTTTTGTGTATCTTGTTCTTCCGGCATATTCCCTTTACATTCATTGATATTATGCACCAATATTTCTTTCTCGTTACTCAACTGAGTTATAGCAGCTTGAATAATTGAACACTGCTTTTTAAGCTCTTCAACTTTTGCAGCTTTTTCCTTGCCTTCATTTTGCACTGCTTTCAGTCGGTTTGCCTTGTTGAGATTAAAGTTGTCCTGTAATTCTTGTTGCTTGGCTTGAATATCTTCTACCTCCAACTCTCTTTTACAAGTCGGGCAAATAAAAGCTCCTTCCGGGTACTGTAACGTTTCCGCATCTATGGCATAGAACTTACCTCTCAATACTTCCAAATCATTATTTAGAGCTTCGATAGTAGCTTTGATACGAGAATGATCCTCTTGTTTACGGGATATTTCAGCATCCTTGCTTTTAACTTGATATTCCAGCTTTGAAATATTATCCAGTACGTCATGGTAGGATTTATTGGCATTTTGTCTTATCTCATTTTCTCTTTGCGACTTGGCAAGTTTTTTGTTCCCGATTTGCTTTTGCAACTCAGATTTGGCTTTGAACTCTGCTTCTATCTGTTTGCTTTTATCGGCTAACTGGCTATCAATATCTTTAATTTTCTCTTTTTTGTCGGCTATTTCCTTCTCCAAAACCGCCCAGTCCTCACTTTCAGGCATTGCATCACGTACCGAATCAATTCTACCAGGAATACCCTTTAACTCATCTTTGATAGCTGATTTCTTAGAGGCTATTTCTTTTGCTAATTGCTCTAAGGTTCTGCCTGAAATAAGACTAATCAGCTCTTGAAACTTTGGATTGATATTGGCTACTTCCTCATTCGTAACGTTACCAGCCATTTCAAGCAACATAGCTTTCTGATCTTGCGCCTTCATGGTCGGGAAATATAACGGGTTAGTAATCATTCTAAAAACATCTTCCGGCAAGATCGCTGCTACTTCCGCATCATACTCCTTTTTCGTTTTGAGTTTTACACCATTCAAATAAAACTCTGTAGCATGGTTTTGAAGGACACCAGCGTTTACACCACTTCCCCATTTTTCAACATAGTTACGTTGCAGTTCAACATCTCTACCATTGATAGACAATACACCAGTTACGCTATGTACAAGGTGTAAGATTGGTTTTCCATCTTCTCCCAACGTTTTAATGTTAAAGTTGGTATCAGCCCTATTCGTGCTGTCCTTCCCAAATAACAGCCACAAGAACGCATCTTGAAGCGTTGTCTTTCCTGTGCCATTTCCACCACAGATAAAGGTATTTTTATCTGTAAACTCTACTGTTAGATCCTGAATTTTCTTGAAATTCTTGAGGATCAATTTCTTTAAGAATACTTCTTTCATAATTTGTTTATATAAGTGTCTATTTTCTCTGTCTTTTCGATAGTTAATAATTCAGCTCTGGAGTATAGTATTTTGGAGCGTTTCTCTGCCCCATTCCTTGTAGGGTGTACAAGTTGCTGGCGTACCCACCGTTTTACACGAGCCTCACCGAATGATCTATAAGCCTCCCTTTGGGAAATAAGATCTTTTGCCGGAAATACCATTTTTGCGTAATTGGCAGCTCCAAGCTCAGCCATATCTTTACAGAGATTTTTAAGCTCGTATAGCTCCAGTACAATACCCATTATCTACATTTCCTTTTCCGTAATCTTTTAGCCCTCAACATTTTTCTGAAATAGTGCTGTACGCTTTCTGTATTGTACTGGTTATCTGTATAAAGTACATAGAACATCAGGAAGCACATAGCCGTAAATAGAAGTTGGTGCGAAGCTGAGAACGCAATAGCACATACCAGGCAAGTAACCCCTAAAGCACCGAATATGGAGCAACCAACCAAATTTAAAAACGTGTCCGAACTCATATCAATGTTGCATTATTGTTATTTGAATAAGTTGTTTTGCATAGCATACCGCATAAACTCAGGGAACGAGTGTACACCGACTTTTCTAAAACTGTTTTTTCGGTGATTATTAACGGTATTCAAAGAGATAAATAATTTGTCTGCTATTTCTGAATCTGATTTGCCTTCATAAAGCAGCCTCATCACTTCAAGCTGTCTATCCGATAGCTTTGAATTAAATTTGGGGGCGCAAATGATCTTATCGCTTTTACACTCGCCACGTAGAGGACACCCGACAAATTCAAAACGGAAATTCCAGTTCTCATCAATATCTATCACATTATCGTATAGACCAAAGTTGCACTTTATAAATCTCCGTACAGCCAAAAAATCACGGTAACGCTTATTTTCAGAACTCTTTGAGTAAATTTCCATTAAAGCCGTATAAGCCTCAGTATAAAATTCTCTCAGTATTTCCAAGAAAGCCTGGATAAACTCAGTATCACTTTCTCTAAGTTGCCTTTCCGCTTCACCTAAAGGACGCATAGTAACTTCGCCTTCTGGTGTGGTGTAAAATTCGATAGGTTTCATATTACGATGCTTCAGGGAATAAATACTTGGCAGGAACTTTAAACTCTTTCTCTAAAACAGATTGCGCCAACGCATCCGGCTTTTGTGTTCCAGCGATCCAACACCGCACGGTTTTTACGGACTTCTTAGTAATCTTAGCCACCTTTTCTACAAATTCAGTTTTAGGAGCTTTGATACTACTTCTTTCGGGCAAATTCTTATACATTTGCGTAAAAGTAGGATAGTCTTTTTCTGTTAATTCGCTCATTTTCATTTGAAATATTATCACTCCTATAGGTTATTTTGCCTATATTTGTGGTGTTATTACTTTTATTACGTTGCAAATATATGTAACATTGGTAATATTACCAAATAAATCTCGTAATATTTTAGTAATATTTCAAGGAATATTATCATGTTATATTTTAAAAAGTCAATAAATGATTGATTTAAAAAGACTTAGGAAAGAAAAAGGAATCACACAGAAAGAATTAGCTCAACTTCTTTCATGTGGGCAGAGCTTTATTGCCAACGTAGAGAATGGCAGAAGGGATTTACCACCCGTCAAAATTGAAATATTAGAAAGGAAATTTGGTAATATTTGCAGTTATATTACCAATGATATAGAAGAGATAAAGCCGATAGAAAATAAGCCTAAAACCATTGCGCCAAAACAACATTCACAGACTGAAAAAATGGAAGTATCTACAGATATTCTGTTTGCTGGTGCAGACGCTTTTTCCAGGCAGCTAATACAGCTAATGAACGAGAAGCTGATAGCACCCTATTCTATGATTACCGAGAAAGAAAAAGAGATAGAACGGTTAAATAGAGAAATAGGTCGCCTCGAAGCATTGTTAGAGGTAAGCAAAAAAATGAATGCCCAGCAGGAAGATGTTGCAAAATGTGCAGATGCCGTATAGTATTTGGCTTTAAACAGATTAAATATTAGAGTATGGAAGATTATAGCAAACTTGTAATAGAATTGTACAGAGAGCAATTCTTGGCTTATACAGTAGGTTTACCCGTAAACGTAGATAGCATTTTCAGTGTTCAAGATTGCCTTCTTAAAGCGATTGATAAAGCAAAGGTTAATAATGAGCCTACAGATTACCTGGTGAATTTGAAAAATGAAGTTGATTTTTTGAAGTACCAAATTCTAAGATAATGAATAATGCAGAAGCTAACAGACCTATTGCAAACCGTTTCTTTGAAGCCTTTGATGCTCTTGTGGCAATGGGTAAGATAAAAAGCGTGAGAAGCTATTGTGATCCCAACGGTGTAGATAGGCGAAATATGGAGTTACTTCGTAAAGATCCTACACGAAACTTATTACAACCATTTTGGCTGGTTCCTTTGATTACTGAATATGGTGTTAGCGCAAAATGGCTTCTTACTGGAAAAGGTAAGATGTTAGAAAAATAAAGCGATACTTTAAACAGTGTCGCTTTTTCTTTTCCCCTTAACAATCCCCTATATATACTCTATTATTAATATATAATCTTATTATTATATTATATATATACCCCCGTTTAAGTTTTGCTTAGGCAATTTGCTTAAGCAAAAGTGTTTTTTTGCGCAAATCATCACAAAAGCCGTTTGTGTTATAACAAACTGATAATCAGTTATATATTAATGGTTTGATATGCAAATATACGGACACAAAAAATTTTGCTTAAGCAATTTGCTTAGGCAAATCTTCAAGCAAAAATAACATTTTGCTTACCTTTTTGCTTAGGCAAATTGCTTAACCAAATTGCTTAGGCATTTTGCTTAAGCAAAACGCAAAGCATTATACACCAACAAATTACACTTTATTGGTGTGCTGTTGTATCATCTTCATTTTGCCTAAGCAAATTGCTTAAGCAAAATAGTTTTCTTTGTACTTTTTCATTTATAGGCTCCTTAGTTTCGCTGATATTTATATTCACCAGGTTAATTACTTTCCTGTTCGCTTGATCTATAGGATCCCATGATTTTTTTATGTAGATGTCCGTTACCCTCATACTATCATCAACATGATTAAGAGAAGTATGTACGGTGTATTTATCTACTCCTGCATCATTTAAAGCTATAGTAGCCCATGAGTGCCGAGCTGCGTAAAACTCCAAATCATCTACACCAACTAACTTTCCTACTTTCTTTAACCCCTTGTTTAGAGCCGTACTGAAAGTATTTACATCTGCATACATCGTATAAAACCTGAATACCCTTTTTCCTGTAGGATCCCGATATTTATCTACAAGAGCTTGGTATTCCGGTTCTACTTTGATTGAGATTTCAGCTTTATCAATGCGCCTTTCTTTGGTTTTTATTCTTTGGTATGTAATACGTCCGTTCCTATAATCTGTACAATTATATAAGTCTATAGCATTCATGCCAATTAAACCAAAGCTCAGCAAGAACACATCTTTTGCAAAATTGAATCTATTAGTACCGGGCTGGAGTATCTTAGTATATTCCAAATTTGCAATAGCTTGTATTTGCTCAACCGTCAAAGCTCGCTTTCTCGTTGCCGGAAGTTTCGGGAAATCAATGTGAGAAAAAGGGGAATAAGGTATTCGGATAACTCCAGCATCCTCATCGTTGAACTCTTTTTTCGCTCTGTTGTATATAGCCCTCATCCTATTTAAATAGTTGTGAGTTACATACCCCCTTGTTACATTTGGCTGTTTGTTTATCCAATCAGCCCAATTTTGCAAAAACTTAGCTGTTATTTCGGATAACATAACCTTTTCCCGACCAACAAACTTAACCAATGATCTAACAGCACATATATAGGTATCTGCATTACCTCCATGTCCTGCTTCTTTCATTCGTTTTATTTCCTTCCAAGTGTAGGCTGCAATATCAAGATCAAATTTTTCATTCTCATTATCGGTAGTAATGATTCTGATAATTTGCTCCATAGTCATACTGGTTTGCCTTTCACCCCAACGATCCAAACGTTTACGATACGTCCTTATCATTTCATCAGTAAGATCTATGTAATGCTGATTTTTGATTTTAAAGGTTTTCTGGGTAATATCTTCCTTATATATAAAATAAGGTGTAGCCAGGTATCGCTTTTCTCCGTTGTGTGTTACACGTATCTTAATATTATAGGTTCCGTCCTTCTTTTTTTGATGGGCGTAAACCTCCGCTTTAAATGTTGCCATAACTTTTGTAGAATATTTGTAGAACTATTTACTGCAAAAGTACCTCACTTATGCGGATTATGCGGTAACACGATCACTACCAAAATCTGTCATTTTGTACCCCCGATGGGAATCGAACCCATATTTTCGGTTTAGGAAACCGACGTTCTATCCGTTGAACTACAAGGGCTTATGCAGATTTGCACAAATTTTCAAAGAACTATTGCCTATCATTCAAAGGATAGATTGGGCTGAAAAATCGGTTACTCTTTAGGAAACCGACGTTCTATCCGTTGAACTACAAGGGCTTATGCAGATTTGCACAAATTTTCAAAGAACTATTGCCTATCATTCAAAGGATAGATTGGGCTGAAAAATCGGTTACTCTTTAGGAAACTTCTATTCTATCCGTTGAACTACAAGGCCCTTTTATGGCTACAAAGGTACTCCTTTTTGTTAAAATGGCAATATGAAAGATCGAAAAATGTCTTAAGTGGGAAGAAAATAATCCTTTCTTTGTTGTTTTGTTGTTTTTTGTCTGTTTTTTATAATCTAATAATGTTATTATTCTGCTATGAACTTTCATGTTGTTTATAAAACATGGATAAAAATAATAAATTGTAAAAATGAATCGTTTTTGCTGCTGTCATAATGATAGAAATTTATGCTTTTAAACAGGTAATTATCTCTACTTTTTCTTAGCTTGGAAATAAATAAACCTTTAATTTTGTACATTTTGATATTCAAACGTAGTTTGACAGCGGAATATTTTGTCCTTTGACAGAACTTTCCGAACTTTGCAAACAGTGAAATTTTGTAACCCTAAATAATAAGTTATGGCAGATGAAATGATAGTCAAGGAGTTGGACCAAGTGGTGGTCCGTTTCTCAGGCGACTCAGGCGATGGTATGCAGCTGGCCGGAAATATCTTTTCTAATATTTCGGCTACAGTGGGAAATGATATCAGTACATTCCCCGATTACCCGGCGGATATACGTGCCCCGCAAGGTTCGTTGACCGGTGTGTCAGGTTTCCAGGTGCATATTGGTGCGGGTAAAGTTTTTACTCCTGGTGACAAATGCGACGTATTGGTCGCAATGAATGCCGCTGCATTGAAAACACAATACAAATTTGCGAAGTCCACAGCTTGTATCATTATTGATACAGATTGTTTTCAGAAATCAGATCTGGACAAGGCGGCTTTCAAAACAGACAATCCGATTGAAGAAATGGGTATTAAGCAGGATGTAATTGCTGCTCCTATTTCACAGATGGTGAAAGACTGTCTGGCAGATACAGGCATGGACAACAAGTCAATGTTGAAATGTCGTAATATGTTTGCTTTGGGATTGGTTTGCTGGTTGTTTAATCGTGACCTGGCGGTTGCTGAAAATTTTTTGCGCGAGAAATTTGCAAAGAAGCCGCAAATAGCTGAAGCGAATATTAAAGTGATACACGCCGGATATGATTATGGCCACAATACCCATGCGTCTGTGGATCATACTTATAAGGTGGAAACTAAGTCTAAAGTCCCCGGAAAGTATATGGATATCAGCGGAAACAAGGCTACGGCTTATGGCTTGATCGCTGCTGCCGAGAAAGCAGGCCTGCGTTTGTTCTTGGGATCTTATCCCATTACTCCGGCAACAGATATTTTACATGAGCTTTCTAAACATAAATCATTGGGAGTGACTACTGTTCAATGTGAAGATGAAATTTCAGGTTGCGCTACGGCTATCGGTGCCTCGTTTGCAGGTGCGTTGGCGGCTACTTCTACTTCGGGGCCGGGTGTTTGTCTGAAATCAGAGGCTATGAATCTGGCTGTTATTACAGAATTACCATTGGTGGTTATTAATGTACAGCGTGGCGGTCCTTCTACTGGTTTGCCTACTAAGTCTGAGCAAACAGATTTATTGCAGGCTTTGTTTGGCCGTAACGGTGAATCTCCTATGCCGGTCATTGCCGCAGCTTCTCCAACTCATTGTTTTGATGCTGCTTATGATGCTTGTAAGATTGCCTTGGAACACATGACTCCGGTGGTGTTGCTGACTGATGGTTTTGTAGCAAATGGTTCCGGCGCATGGAAATTGCCTGATCTGGCAAACTATCCGGCTATTAACCCACCCTATGTTACTCCGGAAATGAAGGATAATTATACTCCTTACAAGCGTAATACTGAAACAGGTGTCCGTTATTGGGCATTGCCGGGACAGGAAGGTTATATGCATATTTTGGGAGGCTTGGAAAAAGACAGTGATACAGGTGCTATTTCTACCGAGCCTGAAAACCATAATTTGATGTGCCGTTTGCGTGCCGAGAAGATTGCTAAAATTCCAGTGCCTGATGTTAAGGTGCAAGGCTGCGTAGAGGATGCAGATTTG
>OGQD01000085.1_pt1 | contig 75796 bp, 64 predicted proteins | sample 1553091 | NCBI WGS metagenome assembly OGQD01 (sample SAMEA2580290, study PRJEB22360) | human gut metagenome | biome: human gut; feature: human-associated habitat; material: faeces | place: Denmark | collected 2008/2010
CTCGTTTTGCAGTGCGTCACTGCATGGAACAAAGATTAATTTCGACACCCTTGATCCACTAGACGGCAAAAATTGCCTCTAGCGTTCCATTTACAGAACGACAAACACATGGAGCACCGCTGGGCGCTCGGGCTAACCCGCGTGCCGCCAGGTCGAACGGTGTTCCTCATGGAAGAACTGGCGCTGCCAGCTCAAGGGCGTAACGCCTTCGATGCGGTAGAAAATCCGGCAGAAATGCGCCTGGTCGCAGAAGCCACACTGCAGGCCGATCTCCGCCAGCGGGAAGGACGATTCGCGCATCAGTTGCTTGGCCTTCTCCACCCGCAGGATGCGCATCCACGCCTGGGGCGAGTGACCCGTGGCGACCTTGAACTTACGGGTGAAATCGCTGCGCGACAGGGCGCAGGCGGCGGCCAGGTCGCTCACCGCGATGCCGCTGTCCAGATGCTTGAGCAGCAAGGCCTGGGCGCGCTCGCGCTGCCAGGGCGCAAGATCACGCTTTGGCGCGTCCACTGGCATCTGGCCGATCAGTCTCTGAAGCATGCTGGTCCCTCCCCTGCGGTCTGCTGGCCATTTTTTGTGGGCGAAGGGGTGGCGGCGAGTTAAAGCTGGTTAAACGGCATTAACCCGAGGGAGAGAAAAGGCGGCGGACCGAAGACCGGGAAGCGGATTTTCCATTGCCCGCGTCGTCACTTGCGATCATCGCGACAGCTCCCGACTGACACCCGCCAAGCCTTGCCCGGCCAGGCCTGCGAGGCAGAGCAGCCAGCAGCGCAGGACACCCGAAAGGCAATGTCGAGGTGAACGCGGCGTTAATCGTTATTAGGCAAAATGTCCGGATCAGGCTCGCCGGCGCACGATGGCCCAACGCCGAGCCGTCGTTTACCCTGAGTGTCATTCACAAAAAGAATGGCCAATCGACCGCAGAGTCGATGGACCTGCGCCACCAGGGCGAACACCTGGGCCGGCGCGAAAACTGCCCCAGCGTGCGAAAGCGACGACCAGACGATGACTCCCGAGCCCGTGGCGACGGTCGAAACCGTGCTTCATTTCGGCCCCTACCAGATATTCCCCACCTCACGCATGATCCTCGAGGCCGGCCGTCCGCTGCGCCTGGGCCAGCGTGCACTGGACATCCTTTTGGCGCTGCTGGAGCGCGCCGGCCAGGTGGTGAGCAAGGGCGAACTGCTGGCCCGCGCCTGGCCCGGCCAGGACATCGACGAAGGCAACCTGCGGGTGCACATGGCCGCCCTGCGCAAAGCCCTGGGCGATGGCCAGAATGGCCGGCGCTTCATCGTCACGGTGGCATTGCGTGGCTACAGCTTCGTCGAGCCGCTGACCGCTTCGACGCAATCCACGCCGGCCCATGACCCGGGGGCCGCGGCGAACCACAATCTGCCGCCGCGGCGCAATCGCCTGCTGGGGCGCGAAACGGAGCTGGAGCGCCTGGTTGCCGAACTGCCGCAACGCCGCTGCATCAGCCTGGTGGGCAGCGGCGGCATCGGCAAGACCAGCCTCGCCCTGCAGGCCGCCGAGCGTTTCATCGGCCAGTACCGCCACGGCATCCGCATGCTCGACCTGACCCCGTTGCAGGACGCACGGCCGTTGAACAGCACCCTCGCCAGTGCCCTGGGCATTCCGGGACTGGCAGGCGAATCGTTGGAACAGATCTGCACCCAGGTCGCCGACCGGCAGATGCTGCTGCTCATCGACAACTGCGAGCATCTGATCGAAGCCGCCGCGCATCTGGTGGAGTGCCTGCTGCGCCATGCGCCGCAGATGCATATCCTCGCCACCAGCCGCGAAAGCCTGCGCGCCACCGGCGAGCACATCCAGCCGCTGCGGCCGCTCGGTTGCCCACCAGCGCAGGTCGCCAGCATCGAGGACGCCCTCGCCTACCCGGCAGTGGCGCTGCTCATCGAGCGGGCGAAGGAGACCCACGAAGAGTTCGAATTCCGCCCCGAGGACCTGCCGCGGGTCGGCGAAATCTGCCGGCGCCTGGAGGGCATTCCGCTGGCGCTGGAACTCGCCGCCGGGCACCTGGGCCAGGCCGACGGCAGCATCGATGCGTTGTTGCAGGGTGGCTACCTCGACCTGCCGCTGCAATCCGATCGCCACCAACACCTGCGCGCGATGCTCGACTGGAGTTACGCGCTGCTGCGTCCCGCGGAGCAATCCTGCCTGCGGCGCCTCAGCGTCTTTCGCGGCAGCTTCACGCTGGACTCCGTCGCCGCGGCCCTCGGCCAACCGGCGGACCTGGGCACGGCCTTCCTGCTGGTGAATCACCTGACGGCCAAGTCGCTGCTGAGCACCGAGGTTCGCGGCGACGAAGTCACCTACCGACTGCTCGAACCAACCCGTCTTTACGCGCTGGAAAAACTCGAGGCCACCGGCGAACTCCACGAAGCCCGGGAGCGTCATCTGGAACTCTGCGAGCGCGCGATGCAGGCCGCGCAGGATGAGTGGGAACGGTCGGCGTCCCAGGGCTGGCTGCAACGCCACGCGCCATGGCTCGCCGATGTTCGCGCCGCGCTCGACTGGGGCCTGCACGCCGAGGTCCGGCACACCCTGGCGATCCATCTCGCGGCCTGTTCGTCACCGCTGTGGCAGGAGCTGTCGCTGCTGCACGAGTACGGCCCCCACGTGAGCGCCGCACTGGGCCTGCTCGGCGCACAATCCGCTGCATCGCTGGAGCTGGCCATGCGCCTGGAGCTGGCGTTGGGCAACACCACCTATCACGACGTGCGCAACAGCCAGGCGAACGAGGCCTTCCAGAACGCGCGGTTCCTCGCCCAGCAGATCGGTGACCGCCCTGGCGAGCTCACCGCGCTGTCGGGTGGCCTGGCGGTGCTGCTGTGGGCCGGCCAGTACCAGTTGGCGGCCGAGCATAGCCAGCGCTTCGACCGCCTGAGCAGCGGCCAGGGCGAGATACTCGCCACCAGCGCACTGCGCCTGAAGGTACTGGCGCTGCATTACTCGGGGAATCAGGTACTGGCCCAGTCCGTCGGCGACGACGTACTTGAGCGCCTGGAACAACAGCGGCAGGCGAACCGCTTCGCTCCGTGCCTGGGCGTGCAATACGACCAGCAGGTCGCTTCCCTGGCCACCCAGGCTCGCACGCTCTGGCTGCGCGGCCTGCCGGAACAGGCGGAGCGTATGGCAGCGCAGGCCATCGAACTGGCCTGCGAAATCGACCACAGCGCCTCCATCGCCTACAGCCTCGCCGCGGCCGGTTGCGTCATCGCTTTCTATAACGGCGAACTCGACAAGGCTCGTCAACGCGTGCGGCAGATGGTCGAGGTCGCCGAGCGCCACCGCGTTCCGCTGTTCACCGACTGGGCGCGGCACTATGCCTGGGCCATGCGCTTCGAGGACTCACCCGGCGCCCCCGCGGTCGGCCTGGTGCGCGACATCGTGCAAACCCTCGGCGGCCGTCCCCTGCCCGCAGACCCGGCCCAGTTGATGCGTGCAAGAACTGGCGCCGCAGGCTGGTGTGCGCCGGAAATCCTGCGCAATGAAGCCGTTGCCCTGCTCGAGCGCGACGACCGCGAATCCCTGCTCGGCGCGGAAACCCTGCTGAGCCGCGCCCTGGCGCTGGCCCAGGAACAAGGTGCGCTGGCCTGGGAACTGCGCTCGGCCACCTGCCTGGCGGGGCTGTGGCACACGCAGGGCCGATCGGAAGCCGCGCGGCAACTGCTGCAGCCGGTCTACCGTCGCTTCACCGAAGGCTTCGACTCGCCCGATCAGCAACGGGCGCGGCGCTGCCTCGAGCTGTGTGACTCCGCCGGCAACTGACTGATCCCCCTTCCCAAGCCCGGCGACCCGGAAAGCCCGCCTGTGCGGGCGGTCGTGTTCGATGCCGATAAGGCATGAAAAGTATTCGCCGAAGGCAATGGCGCGTTCGCACAAGGGCGTCCTTAATGGGCGCTCTTATCGCTTGAAGGCATCGATATCTTCCTGGATATGCCGGAAAAGGAGCTTCCCCAGGCTGCACTCAAGCCAGGGAAACAGGCTGCGAAGCGCCCATCGCGCGCAGCTGCCAGCCCTCACGATGCACCGCACCACCTGCCTGAGACGACCATGAGCAAACGCCCGAACTTCCTGCTGATCGTTGCCGACGACCTGGGTTTCTCCGACCTTGGCGCCTTCGGCGGCGAGATCGACACACCGAACCTCGATGCCCTGGCCACGGCCGGCCTGCGTCTCACCGATTTCCATGCAGCGTCTGCCTGCTCGCCGACCCGCGCCATGCTGTTGACCGGCACCGACCATCATCTCGCCGGCATCGGAGCGATGGCCGAATTCAGCGACGAGACCATCCGCCGCAACCCCGGCTACGAAGGCCACCTCAACCGGCGCGTGGTAACCCTCGCCGAGCTGTTGCGCGACGCCGGCTACCACACGCTGATCTCCGGCAAATGGCATCTGGGCCGTACGGCGGAGACCTCGGCGGCGGCACGCGGTTTCGAGCGTTCGTTCATCCTGGAAGGGGCCGCACACAACCACTACGGCTGGTCGCCCGACGTGGTGCCACACAAGATGCCGCGCCTGCTGCATGCGGTGGAAGGCACTTACCGCGATGGCCTCGACCCGGTAAGCGAACTGCCGGAGGATTTCTATTCCTCCGATGCCTTCACCGACCGCCTGCTCGACTACCTGGACGAGCGCCCGACGGACGATGGACGGCCCTTCTTCGCCTACCTGCCCTTTTCCGCCCCGCACTTCCCATTACAGGCACCGGACGAGCTGATCAGCAAGTACAAGGGGCGCTACGACGGCGGTCCCGATGTGCTGCGCGAACAGCGTCTGGCGCGGCTGAAGGAGCTGGGGTTGATCGCCGAAGACGTTGAAGCCCACCCGGTAGTAGCCGACACACCGAACTGGCACGAACTGGATGACGCAGGCAGGCAACAGTCGGCCCGCGCCATGGAGGTCTATGCCGCCATGGTCGATCGCCTGGACTGGAACGTCGGCCGGGTCATCGAGCACCTGCGCACCAGCGGCGAACTGGACAACACAGTGATCGTGTTCCTCTCCGACAACGGCGCCGAAGGTGCAGCGCTTGAAGCCCTGCCCATCGTCGGCAAGCGCGCCCAGCGCTTCATCGCCAAGCATTACGACAATCGCCTGGAGAACGTGGGCCGCGCCAACTCCTATGTCTGGTATGGTCCACGCTGGGCCCAGGCGGCCACCGCCCCCTCGCGCCAATTCAAACTCTTCACCAGTCAGGGCGGCATCCGCGTTCCAGCCTTCATCACCTGGCCCGGGCTGCATCTGCAGGGAACCATCAGCCATGCCTTCGCCACGGTGATGGACATCGTGCCGACCCTCCTGGAACTGGCCGACACGCGCCATCCGGGCCCCCACTACCAGGGCCGCGAGGTGTTGCCGATCCGTGGCCGTTCGCTGCTGGCGTACCTTCAGGGACAAGAAACCGAGCCGCACGCGCAGGACGAAACCACCGGCTGGGAGCTGTTCCGCGCTTGTGCCATCCGCCAGGGCCGCTGGAAGGCGCTGTATATTCCCAAGCCTGACGGTCCGGGGCGCTGGCAGCTCTACGACCTCGCGCGCGATCCCGGCGAAATCCACGACCTGGCGGAGCGGGAGCCGGAACGCCTGCGCGCTCTGGTGGAGCAATGGCAGCGCTATGTCGACGAAACCGGTGTGCTCGACTTCAGCTTCGCCGGCCGCCTGTTCCGCGAGCTGGCGCGTGGTCTGCTGCGCGTCTTCACGCGACAGCCAAGAACATTGTGAGCACCGGCGATACCGGCGGTTTTCCGGGACCACGGCGCACGCCCCTGCACCGCAACCCGCCAGGCATATTTTCCATGCTGAAAACGCATCGTCGTGGTCACAACCCGCAACGGCCTCCACTTAGGCATTTCAGTTATTTAAATAATGAAAATAATTCCTTCATGAGCTAAAAAATGCTTGCCATCATGGCGCTCCCTCCGTCGCAAACGACTGTCGCAGAGCGGCGCGGGCCTTTACCCAGGGAGTAGCGCACATGCATGCCGACACCATAGCCACCTGGGCCCAGGTCATCGCCCGCGCCTTGCAGGCCCACGGACACGATCCCAGACCCCTGCTGCGCACCGCCGGCATCGACCCGGCACAGTTGCAGGACGCCAACCTTCGCATTCCGCTCGAGCGCATGAGCGCCCTGTGGCGCGCCGTGGAGCGCACCACCGGCGATCCGGCGTTCGGCCTTGAAGTCGCCGCGCACAGCCTGCCCACGGACTTCCATGGCCTGCTGTTCGCCCTGCAAAGCAGCGCCACCGTCGGCGAAGCGCTGGAGCGCGTGGTGCGCTTTTCCCCCGTGGTGAGCACGTCCGGCCAGGTCAGCCTGGAGCGCGGCGACGGAGTCTGCCGCCTGATCCACCGGCGCATCCCCCGCGCACAGGTCGAGCAGATGGCCACCGAGGCACTGCTCGCTTCCGGACTGCGGCATGCCACGCCGATCTGGGGCCTGGGCGTGGTGCGTTGCGTACACCTGGCGCGGCCCCGCCCCATCGACGCCGACGCCTGGGAAGCGCGTTTCGGCCAGCGCCTGGTCTTCGATGCTGCACACAACGCCGTAGACTACGACCCGGCGCTACTGGAAATCCCGCTGCGCAGCGGGAACCGCGAGCTGGCGCAGATCCTCGATGGCAGCCTCAACAGCTACCTCAAGCGCCTGTCCGGCCACGACCTGCCCGAGCAGGTCCGCCAATCCATCGTGCGCCAACTGCCCAGCGGCGAAGTCCAGCAGGGGCTGGTCGCCGAGGAACTGGGCATGAGCACGCGCAACCTGCATCGCCACCTGCTGCGTCATGCCACCAGTTTTACCCAGCTCCTGGAGGAAACACGCCGTGAACTGGCGTTCGCGCACCTGCGCCAGCCTCACTGCTCGGTCAACGAAGTCTGCTACCGGCTGGGCTTCAACGAGCCCAGCAGCTTCAACCGTGCATTCCGCCGCTGGACCGGCCAGAGCCCGGGGCAATGGCGCCAGGGCGAACTGGGCCTGGCCGAGTCACCGGCCGCCGTCCGGCCAACCGGCGGCTTCGCCCTGGCGTTGTGAGACCGGTATCTGTCTGCGGCGGACCATGGATTGTCCGCCAAAGCCCATCGTCTTCGAGTGAGCTTGCCTAGCATCGGCGACCAGAGGGGTGACCAGCCCCCGCTTCGCCGACTTCCAGCCGTGCGTGCCACGGCCCTGCTGCAAGGACAAGCCATGCATAGACTCCCTTCGCGCGCCAGCCGCACCGGCCTGGCGCTGCTGCTGGCCGCTGGCAATGCCGCCGCCGATGGGCAGAGCGCCGTCGGCAACGACGGCCAAGCCGTTACCGATGCCCTGCAGACGGTCACCGTGACCGCCCGCCGCCGCGAGGAAAACGCTCAGGACGTGCCGACGCCGATCACCACGCTCAGCGGCGACACCCTCGACAAGCAGCGCATCTACAAGATCCAGGACCTGCAGCAGGCATTGCCCAGCGTGAACGTCGCCTACATCCACGCGCGCCAGTCGAGCCTGGCCGTGCGCGGTATCGGCAACAACCCGGCCAGCGACGGCCTGGAAGGTTCCGCCGGGATCTACCTGGACAACGTCTACCTCGGCCGCCCCGGCATGGCGGTGTTCGACCTGATGGACATCGAACAACTCGACCTGCTGCGTGGTCCGCAGGGCACCCTGTTCGGCAAGAACACCACCGCCGGTGTACTGAACATCACCACGCGCAAACCGACCTTCACCCCCGAAAGCAGTATCGAAACCTCCGGCGGCGAGAACGGCTACTTCCAGGGCAAGGGCAGTTTCTCCGGCCCGCTGACAGAGACCCTGGCCGGGCGGCTGTCGCTCTACCGCACCCGCGACGATGGCTACCTGAAAAACCTTGCCGACGGCCGCACCCTCCTGGGCGGCGAGCGCGAAGGCGTACGCGGCCAGTTGCTGTTCCAGCCCAACGATGATTTCAGCCTGCGCTGGATCAACGAATACAACAGCGAGAACTCCAGCCAGGGCAGCGGCGTGATCTACGGCGGCTCCAGTCAGTTCTGGCGCCGCGCAGCCCTGGTGGGCGCCCATCCGGTGGAGGGCAAATCCAACATCGACGGCCGGCAGAACGTCAGCGTCCACCAGAACGCCAGCTCGGTGGAAGCCAACTGGAACCTCGACGGCGGCTACAAGCTGACCTCCATCAGCGCCTATCGCTATTGGCACTTCAACCCGGCCAACGATTCGGACGAGTTGGACGTGCCGGTAATCCGCGACCTGGGTTACGAAATCCACGACCGCCAGTTCTCTCAGGAAATCCGCCTGGCCTCGCCCACCGGCGGTACCTTCGACTATGTGGTGGGCGCGTACGCCTTCCGCCAGAGCCTGAACAACCGCTATTTCGTCGACCTCGGCCCGTTGGCCGACCTCAACCTGATCGGCGCCAACCTCAATGCGCTGAACAACGTCAGCAGCACCAGCAAGGGCTGGATCGACACCGACAGTTTCGCCCTGTTCTCCCAGGGCACCTGGCACCTGAGCGACAAGCTGGACTTCACCCTCGGCCTGCGCGGCACCTATGAAGAGAAGCAGGCGCAGGTCGAGCGCTCCGCCCCCGTGGGCGGCGCTCCGGTCGGCGGCCTGCCTGCGGCGATCCGCGCCAGCCAGGCCGGCGCCTACGACTCCGGCGACCTCAGCCTGCACAACGCCGCGCCCTCGGCACTGCTCAGCCTGAGCTACAAGTTCGACGACAATCTGCTGGGCTACGCCTCGTTGTCCCACGGCGAAAAGTCCGGCGGGGTGAACCTCACCATCGGCAGTGCCCCCAGCGCTGGTGCCGACTCCCTGCTGGTCGGTCCCGAGCGCGCCAACGATGCGGAACTGGGGATCAAGAGCACGCTCTTCGACCGTCGCCTGCAGCTCAACGCCAACCTGTTCTGGACCGGCATCACCGGCTACCAGGCCACCACCTACTACCAGCCCGCCGGCTCGCTGACCGGCTACCAGGTACTGGCCAACGCCGGCGACCTGCGTTCGCGCGGCCTGGAGTTCGAAGCCACCGCGCTGCCGCTGCGAGGCCTGACCGTGAACTTCAACGGCTCGTTCAACGATGTCACCTATCTGTCGTTCAAGGACGCCCCCTGCCCGGCCGAAGTCAGCAGCCAGCCCGGCGCGCCGGCCACCTGCGATCTCTCCGGCGAGCGGGTGATGGGCGCGTCGCGCTGGATCGCCAACCTCAACGGCGAATACAAGTGGCAACTGGACAACCGCTTCGAGCCCTATGTCACCGCGAGCTACGCCTACCGCTCCGAGGCCGAGGGCACGCTGGACAACTCCAGCCTGTCGAAGATCCCCGGCTATGGCCTAGCCAACTTCTCGGTGGGCCTGCGCCACGAAGTCGGCGACGGGCTGCTGGACGCCTCCCTGTGGGTGAAGAACGCCTTCGACAAGGAGTACTACCAGGCAGTAATCGCTTCCTCCAACGGCCTGTACGTGGGCTATCCCGGCCAGCCGCGCGTGACCGGCGTGACCCTGCGCTACGACTTCTGAGGTACATATGAGCCAGACACAGATCAGCCTCGGCGCCTTCCTGATGGGCAGCGGTCACCACCTGGCCGCCTGGCGCCACCCGCTGGCACCCGCCGGCGCCCTGGACTTCGCACACTTCCGCCGCCTGGCGCAGACCGCCGAACGCGGCCTGTTCGACGCGATCTTCTTCGCCGACAACCTCGCCCTGCTCGGCAGCAATGAACTGGCCGCGCACACCACCCTCGGCGAGGTATTCGATCCACTGATGCTCCTCGCTTCGCTGGCCTCGGTGACCGAGCGCATTGGCCTGATTTCCACCGTCTCCACCAGCTACAACGATCCCTACCTGCTGGCGCGCCGCTTCGCCTCGCTCGATCACCTGTCCGGCGGCCGTGCCGGCTGGAACCTGGTGACCTCGGCGACGGACCAGGAAGCACAGAACTTCGGCCTGGAGCAGCATTTCGACCACGCCGACCGCTACGCCCGCGCCGAGGAGTTCATCGATGTGGCCCGCGGCCTGTGGGACAGCTTCGCCGACGACGCCTTCCGCCGCGACAAGCTCAGCGGCCGCTACTTCGACCCGGAGCAACTGCGCACCCTCGCCCATCATGGCGACTACTACCGCGTGCGCGGCCCGCTGAACCAGCCGCGCTCGCCGCAGGGCCACCCGGTGCTGGTACAGGCGGGCTCGTCGGAACCGGGCAAGGCCCTGGCCGCGCGCACCGCCGAGGTGGTGTTCACCGCCCAGCAGACGCTGGAGGATGCACGCGCCTTCTACAGCGATCTGAAGGGGCGTCTGGCCGGTTACGGACGCGAAGCCCACGAACTGAAGATCATGCCGGGAATCTCCCCGGTGATCGGACGGACGCAGAGCGAAGCCGAAGACCTCCACGCCGAGCTGCAGGGGCTGATAGAACCGCAGTTGGGGCTCGCCCTGCTCTCAGGCATGGCCGGCGGGCTGGACCTGTCCCGTTTCCCGCTGGATGGCCCGCTGCCGGAGCTGCCACCCAGCAATGCGATGAAGAGCCGGCAGGCGCTGTTCGTCGAATTGGCGCGCCGGGAAAAGCTGACGTTGCGCCAGCTCTACCTGCGGGCAGCCGGGGCACGTGGGCACTGCACGCTGGTCGGCGACCCCAAGCAGATCGCCGACCATCTGGAAGCCTGGTTCAGCGCCGGCGCCGCCGACGGCTTCAACATCATGCCGCCGCTGTTGCCCAATGGCCTGGACAGCTTCGTGGAACTGGTGGTGCCGGAGTTGCAGAAGCGCGGGCTGTACCGTCGCGAATACCGCGGTAGCACGTTGCGCGAACACCTCGGGCTGCAGCGGCCGGAGCGTCGATAGGCCAGCCACCGCGCCAGCGGTTCACTACAGGTCGCGCACCAGCAGCACCGGTCGCTGGCTCGATTGCAGCACGCCTTCGGCCACGCTGCCCAGCATCAGCCGGCGCACGCCGCGGCGGCTGTGGGTGCCCATGACGATGGCGTCGGCCTTGACGGCGTCGGCCTCGCGCTCGATGCGATCGGCCACTTCCTCACCGGCAGTTTCCATGCTGACCCGCTGGTAAGTGGCCGGCACGGCGTATTCGGCCACCACGTCCCGCGCCTTGCTCAGGATATCGTCGGCGGCCTTGAGTGCGGCGGCTTGCAGGGCCTCGGCGTCGTAATACTTGGCGTAGTAAGGCAGATGGCCGAGCGGGCGATCGACGATGGTGATGACATGCAGTTCACCACCGCTCATGCGGACCAGCCTTGCGCCTTCGGCCAGGGCCTTGAGGGAAACGGGGCTGCCGTCGACGGCAGCCAGTACGTGCTCGTACATGCTGTGCTCCTCGTTGAATGGGCACTACGACCTTAACCGCACAGGCCGGCAGCACCCTTGTGCCGCGTCAATGTAATCGCCCAGCGGTGCTTCAGTGCGCCGGCATCGCCTCGTCGCGGCAGGCGGACGGGCTCTGCCCGGTCCAGCGCTTGAAGGCCCGGCGGAAGCCGCGCACATCACTGTAGCCGAGCGCCTCGGCGATGCGCTCGATGGGCATCTCCGGGTTGTTCAGCAGGCTCATGGCGCGTGCGTGGCGCACCTGTTCCTGCAGGGCGTCGAAGCTCATCCCGTGCTCGCTCAGGCGGCGACGCAAGGTACGGCTGCTCATGTTCAGCTCGCCTGCAACCTTGTCGATGGGGCTGCCGTTGGCCAGGTCGCGAGCGATGGCACGCTCCACCGTTTCCAGCAGGCCGGTCTTCTGCTGCACCTGGGCGTACTCCCCCTCCAGCAGGCTGAGCGCCTGGCGCAGCGCGACCGGGTGGTGGCTGGGCAGTTGCACATCCAGCCAGTGGCTGGCGATGACCACCCGGTTGTGCAGGCAACCGAATTGCAGGTTCGGCCCGAGCAGCCGGCGGTACTCGGCCTCATAGACCGGTGCGGCATGGGTGAACTCGAAACGCAGGGGCTGAAACTGGCGCCCGATCAGCGTGCGGTTGTAGACCAGCAGGCTGGCGAAGAACTCTTCCACGGCGAACACCTGGATGTCGGCGTAGGGCAACCGGCATTCGACTTCGATGAAGCTTTCCTCGGGCCCCTCGATCAGGTTGCACAGCGCAATGCCGCCAGTGGTGTGCTGGAAGCGCCGGCCCACCTCGAAGGCGTCGCGCAGGGTCTTGCAGAGGGACAGTACGTGGCCAAGCAGGCCGAGTGTGCCCAGCACGTTGTGATGGCCGACCCAGAGCCCCAGGCCACGCTCGGGCAGCGCCGCGAGGGCTCGCTGGATCATCGCCACCGTCTGCCGGTAGGTGACGCGCTGCGCCGGGTCCTGCAGCTCCTCGGCGGTAAAGCCGAGCCCGCGGCACAGGCGTTCGCTGCTCACTCCCTGGTCACTGGCGACTTCGGCGAGGGTCTGCAGCAGGAAAGGTGAAACCAGGGCCAGGTCGAATTGCGCGTCGATGCTTGTGCTGGGCATGTAGGCTGCTCTCGAGCGGGGGCGCCGGCGATTCTTGTCATGTGGGCGGCGCAGGATGGCCGCATCATAACGCTTTCGCAGGCTCGCCAAGAGCGGGCGTAACAGAATATTACAGACGACCTCGCGCAATGCCCCGCTGGCGCGGGCGGACGGCTCCATGCCGCCCGCCCAACGCCAACGCTGCGCCGCTCAGCTGTAGACCGGCCAGTGCTCGACGATGCGCCCCCCGCGTATCGCCAGCAGGTCGTCGAACTGCAGCAGGATCGACTCGGACTGGGTCGGGCGCAGGAACATCTGGTCGTCCACTTTCAGGTTCACGGCGCTGGAGCCGTTGACCATCTCCTGGTTCGAGCTGCGCCCGTACAGGCCGTTGAACTGCAATCCCCTGGGCGACTCGGGTTCGGCCATCCAGTTGCCGCCGTAGACGAAGAAGGTCTCGCGCTGGTTGGCATCCCACCAGGAGAACAGTGCCGACTTGTCGTCCAGTGCCGGAATCCGCACCGGCCCGGTGCTCTTGATGACTGGCGTGGCGATGAAGGCAGCCGGCTGGTGGTCCACCAGCGATGGCAGGTCGTAGTGGGTCGGCTTGACCAGCGCCGAGCCCACCGACACCTCGGTGCTGGTGCGTTCGTTCTCGTGCATCCTGTAGCTCGGGCTGCCGGCGGTATTGAGCGTCAGCCCCGGCTTCCACAGCGGCGCATGGCGGGTGCGGGCGTAGTCGACGAAGCCGTCGTAGAGCGTCATGACCTTGGCGAAAAGCTCCTCGGAGGAGCCCAGCACCTCGGGCACGCCCATGCCGACGAAGGGGTCGTAGCCCATGAATCCGGCGAACTCCAGGTGCTGCGGGTTGGCGCCGATGATCGTGAGCATCCTGTCCAGCGTCGCGTGGTCCGCCACACCGCCACGGTGCAGGCCGACGTCCAGTTCGATGTTGATCCGCAGGCGGGTGTTGCGCCCTTGCGCCAGCGCCAGGTACTGCTGCAGGCGCTCGGGGGTGTCGAGCAGCCATTGCAGCTGCTTCGTCGGGTCGAACGGGCCGCGAAGTTCCTCGTAGAACTGCTGTGCCGAGCCGACCGGCAGTGGCTTGCCCAGCAGCAGGTCGGCATCGGGAAAGCGCTCGGCATCGTGATTGAGGAACGGCTGGTGGAACGACATCATCCGCCGAGTGCCGGCGCGCTGGGCGATGTAGTCGAGCAACTGCGGCGACGGCAGGGACTTCTCCACCACGCGCAGGTGCTTGCCGGTGCGCGCCACCGACTGCATCACCACGTCGACGTTGTGGTCCAGGCGGTCGAGGTCGATCAGCATCACCGGGCGCATCGGCCCGTGCTCGCGCAGTTCGCGGTTCAGCCGGGCGAAGTAGTCGTCGTATGGCACGCCGTGGTCGGACGGTCGCAGCCAGGCACCGGCGCCGACGAGCAGAACACCTGCCCCGGCCGCACCGACGATGAAATGGCGTCGTTTCATGGGTTGTTCTTCCTTGTCAGGCCACGCCCAGGATCGATGACAGGTGGGCATTGAGGAACTTGCCCTGCGGGTCCAGCTCGCGGCGCACTTCGGTGAACTCTTTCCAGCGCGGGTACAGCGGTTGCAGCGTGCGCGCGTTGAGCGTGTGCAGCTTGCCCCAGTGCGGCCGGCCGGCGTACTTCCAGAAGATCGGTTCGATGGCGGCGAAGAAGTTGTGGTGGTCCATGCTGTAGTGCTGGTGCACGGAGATGGAGCAGCTGTCGCGGCCTTCGAACATGCTCAGCGGAATGTCGTCGGCCTTCACGTAGCGGTATTCGATGGGGAACCAGGTGCGCAGGTCCTTGTCGTTGATCTTCTTCAGAATCTCGCGCAGGCAGGCCGGCCCGTGTTCCGCCGGGACCGAATATTCCATCTCGTTGAAGCGCACGTTGCGCACGTTGGCGTAGATGTCGTAGGAGTCGCCGACGCGGTCGTCGAAGCTGGCGACATGGCGCAGGCTGTTGAGCAGGAAGCGCCGCGCGGCGGGGAAGTCGCTGCCGTACTTGTCGAGGTTCTCGATGATGCTGACGAACTGGTTGCCGCCCTCCTCGGCCGGGTCCAGCGGCGGCGTGGCCGGGTCGGTGGTCTCGTTCAGGGCGATGGACAGCGCATAGTCGGAATGGGTCATGACCTGCATTTCCCAGTGCTGGTTCTCGCGGGTGTTCTTTTCCACGTCCTCCAGCAATTCCTCGGTGCTGGCCACCCACTGCCGCTCGCGCAGGCGATAGGCCTGGCGGTTCTGCAGGCGCACGCGGGTGGCGATGCCAAAGGCGCCGAGGGATACCCGCGCGGCGTTGAACACCTCGGGGTGGCGCTGGGCATCGCAGTCCAGCACCTCGCCGCTGGCGGTCACCAGTTGCAAGCCGGTGACGCGCGAGGAATAGGAGCCGAAGCCGACTCCGGTGCCGTGGGTTGAGGTGGAGATCGCCCCGGCCAGGGTCTGGTAATCGATGTCCGCCATGTTCGGCAGTGCCTGGCCGACCTCCTTCAGTGCCGGCCCCATGAGCGACATCGGCGTGCCGGCCGCGAATTCCGCCTGCAATGTGTCGGCATCGTGGCCGAGCAGGCCGTTGAAGTAGGCCAGCGAGACCAGCGTGCCGTCGGTCGGCACCAGGGCGCTGAAGGAGTGCGCCGACCCCACAGGGCGCACCTTGCCCTCGGCCTGGCGGATGACCTGCACCAGCTCGTCGAGGCTCTGCGGAGCCAGGCGCGCCGCCGGCAGGCAGCTCTGCCCGCCGGACCAGTTGCGCCAGGGAATCAGCCGCGGCGCGCGGGCCAGTTCGGCGGCCAGCGGGCTGCTCGACAGCGCCGCGAACGCGCCGGCAATGCCAGCGCTGTGCAGGAGTTGGCGGCGGGTGAGATGAATAGACATGCAAGCAACCCCGCGCTTACCGGACCGATTGGCCGGACATGAAGGAAATCAGCGCCAGGAACTCGTCCTCCGAGCACTGCATGCACATGCCCATCGGCGGCATGCCCTTGAAACCGTTGATGCTGTGGTCCAGCAGGCTGTCGGCACCCTGGGCGACCCGGGGCTGCCAGGCTTTCGCATCACCGGCCTGCGGTGCTCCCGACGCCGGGTTGGCGTGGCAGAGCTTGCAGCTGCTGTCATAGATTTTCGCCAACGCGGGATCGGCAGGCGCCAGGGCGGCGGCGTTGCGGGTAGGCGGCGCGGCGTCATCGCCACAGCCGCCGAGCAGGCCGACCAGGGCCAGCAGGGCAAACGGCAGCCAGGCCGTTGCGGGTTTATGCATGGTGCTCCCCTTCTTCCCGCGCGCGGGAACGGCGCGGATTCTTGTTGTCATGGGCAGCAGCAGGTTAAGTCGAGCGCCGCTCGCCACCGAGGGCTTTGCCGGCCAACAAGGGGGCTCTGAGCGGACAGCGTGGCCGTTTCGGCAGTCTGTCGGTTTAAGGGTCTGTCGGTTTCAGGATGCGCAGGGTCGCTGCGGTGCAATCCTTGAACACAAGGGATGGCAAGCTTCCATACTGTCGAGGACCAGGCGCGCCCAGATGCCTGGCCGGATAATAAGAATGGCGCCCCGAACAGCCACGCAGCCCGTGACGTGGCCGGTACGCCGCAGCCGAAGGATTCCGGATCGCCGCCCATGGCGGGCATCCGCGATATCGAGGTGCGCTGAATGCCTGATGATTCGCTTCACCTGCCCCTGATCCATGATGTTCTGGAACGCCTGAAAGCCACGCCCGGCGCCCTGCTGCCAGTGCTTCATGCCATCCAGGATTGCGTCGGCTACATCCCCGACGCTGCCCTCCCTGAAATCGCCCACGCCCTGAACCTCAGCGTCGCCGAGGTACGCGGGGTGATCAGCTTCTACCACGACTTCCGCACTGCGCCCCCGGCCCGCCATACGCTGCGCCTGTGCCGCGCCGAGTCGTGCCAGAGCCGCGGCGCCGAAGCCCTCGCCGCACAACTGCGCGAACAGCTCGGGCTGGACGACCACGGCACCAGCGCCGACGGCCGCATCGCCCTGCGCCCGGTCTATTGCCTGGGCGCCTGCGCCTGCTCGCCGGCCCTGGAGCTGGACGGCCGGGTGCACGCGCGCCTCACCGCCGAACGCCTGCGCGAGCTGGTGAACGGTTGCCGGGAGGACGCCGCATGTTGAAACTGTTCATCCCCTGCGATTCGCTGGCCCGCGCGGTGGGCGCCGATGAGGTGACCGACGCCCTGGTCGCCGAAGCCGAGCGACGCCGGATTCCGCTGGAGATCCAGCGCACCAGCTCGCGCGGCCTGTACTGGCTGGAACCGCTGGTGGAAATGGACGGCAGCGAAGGCCGGCTGGGCTTCGGTCCACTGGCGGCAGCCGATGTCCCGTCCCTCTTCGATGCGCTGGCCGACGCCCCTGCACGCCACCCGCTGGCCCTGGGTCTGGTGGAAGAGATTGCCTACCTGAAGACCCAGCAGCGCCTGCTGTTCGCCCGCGCCGGCATCACGCGGCCGCTGTCGCTGGACGACTACCGTGCCCATGGCGGCTTCGACGGCCTGGCCCGCGCCATCGGCATGGACGGCACCGACGTCGTCGCCACCGTGCTCGATTCCGGCCTGCGCGGCCGTGGCGGCGCGGCCTTCCCCGCCGGCATCAAGTGGCGCACCGTGCGTGACGCCGTTGGCCCGCAGAAATACGTGGTGTGCAACGCCGACGAAGGCGACTCCGGCACCTTCGCCGACCGCATGCTGATGGAAGGCGACCCCTTCCTGCTGATCGAAGGCATGGCCATCGCCGGTCTCGCCGTCGGCGCGAGCATGGGCTACCTCTACGTGCGCTCCGAGTACCCGGACGCCATCGAGACACTCAACCTCGCCCTGAGGATCGCCCGCGAAGCCGGCTACCTGGGCGACGATGTCTGCGGTAGCGGCCGCGCCTTCGAGCTGGAAGTGCGGGTCGGCGCCGGCGCCTACATCTGCGGTGAGGAAACCGCCCTGCTGGATTCCCTGGAAGGCAAGCGCGGCGTGGTCCGCGCCAAGCCGCCGCTACCGGCGCTGCAAGGCCTGTTCGGCCTGCCGACGCTGGTGCACAACGTGCTCACCCTGGCCTCGGTGCCGATCATCCTGGCCAGGGGCGCACAGTACTACCGCGACTTCGGCATGGGCCGTTCGCTGGGCACCATGCCCTTCCAGCTGGCCGGCAACATACGCCACGGCGGGCTGGTGGAACGTGCCTTCGGCCTGACCCTGCGCGAGCTGGTGGAAGGCTACGGCGGCGGCACCGCCAGCGGCCGACCACTGAAGGCTGCGCAGGTCGGTGGCCCGCTCGGTGCCTGGGTACCGCCCTCGCAGTTCGACACCCCGCTGGACTACGAAGCCTTCGCCGCCGTCGGCGCCATGCTCGGCCATGGCGGCGTGGTGGTGGTCGACGACACGCTCGACATGGCACGCATGGCACGCTTCGCCCTGCAGTTCTGCGCCGAGGAATCCTGCGGCAAGTGCACGCCCTGCCGCATCGGCTCGACCCGTGGCGTGGAAGTGGTCGACCGGCTGATCGCCGCCACCGACCTCAGCGCCCGCGAGGAACAGGCGCGGCTGCTCACCGACCTCTGCGACACGATGCAATACGGCTCGCTCTGCGCCCTCGGCGGCATGACCGCCTTCCCCGTGGCCAGCGCCCTCAAGCACTTCCCCGCCGACTTCGGTCTGGCGACTTCGGAGGCCGACTCGTGATCAATTTCTTCGACCCTGCCACGTCCAGCACGAGTGACATCGACCTCGGCACACCCGCCCGCGAGAGCGACGTGCAGGTCAGCCTGAGCATCGACGGCCGCGAAATCAGCGTCCCTGCCGGTACTTCGGTGATGCGCGCCGCTGCGCTGCTGGGCACCAGCATTCCCAAGCTCTGCGCCACCGACAGCCTGGAAGCCTTCGGCTCCTGCCGCATGTGCCTGGTGGAGATCGACGGCATGCGCGGCTACCCGGCCTCCTGCACCACGCCGGTCAGCGAGGGCATGGTGGTGCGCACGCAGACGCCGAAGCTGGCGGGCCTGCGCCGCAACGTCATGGAGCTGTACATCTCCGACCACCCGCTGGATTGCCTGACCTGCTCCGCCAACGGCAACTGCGAGTTGCAGACCGTGGCCGGCCAGGTCGGCCTGCGCGAGGTGCGCTACGGCTACGACGGCGCCAACCACCTGAGCGATGCGAAAGACGTTTCCAATCCCTACTTCGACTACGACCCGAGCAAGTGCATTGTCTGCAACCGCTGCGTGCGCGCCTGCGAGGAAATCCAGGGCACCTTCGCCCTGACCCTCTCTGGGCGCGGCTTCGACTCGCGCGTGGCGGCGGCCGGTGGCGAGAACTTCCTCGATTCCGAATGCGTCTCCTGCGGCGCCTGCGTGCAGGCCTGCCCGACCGCTACGCTGATGGAAAAGAGCGTGGTCGAGATCGGCCAGCCCGAGCGCGCTGTCATCACCACCTGCGCCTACTGCGGCGTGGGCTGCTCCTTCCGCGCCGAGATGAAGGGCAACCAGCTGGTGCGCATGGTCCCGGACAAGAACGGCCAGGCCAACCACGGCCACTCCTGCGTCAAGGGCCGCTTCGCCTGGGGCTACGCCACGCATCCGGACCGCATCACCACGCCGATGATCCGCAAGCACATCAGCGACCCCTGGCAGGAAGTCAGCTGGGACGAGGCCGTCACCTACGCTGCCAGCGAATTTCGCCGCATCCAGACGAAATACGGGCGCGACTCCATCGGCGGCATCACCTCCAGCCGCTGCACCAACGAAGAAACCTACCTGGTACAGAAGCTGGTGCGCGCGGCGTTCGGCAACAACAACGTCGATACGTGTGCGCGAGTCTGCCACTCGCCCACCGGCTACGGCCTGAAGCAGACCCTGGGCGAATCCGCCGGCACCCAGAGCTTCGACTCGGTAATGCAGTCCGACGTGGTGCTGGTGATGGGCGCCAACCCTACCGACGCACACCCGGTGTTCGGCTCGCAGCTCAAGCGCCGGTTGCGCCAGGGTGCGCAACTGATCGTCATCGACCCCCGGCGCATCGACCTGGTCGACTCGCCCCATGCCCGCGCCGAGCTGCACCTGCAACTGCGCCCCGGCACCAACGTCGCCATGCTCAACGCGCTGGCCCACGTCATCGTCAGCGAGGGCCTGGTCAAGCAGGACTTCGTCGATGCGCGCTGCGAGGCCAGCGACTTCATCCGCTGGCGCGATTTCGTCAGCCTGCCGGAGAACGCCCCGGAAGTGCTCGGCCCGGTCTGCGGCGTGCCTGCCGAGGAAATCCGCGCCGCCGCCCGCCTCTACGCCACCGGCGGCAACGCGGCGATCTACTATGGCCTGGGCGTCACCGAACACAGCCAGGGCAGCACCGCGGTGATGGGCATCGCCAACCTCGCCATGGCCACCGGCAACGTCGGCCGCGAAGGTGTCGGGGTGAACCCGCTGCGCGGCCAGAACAACGTGCAGGGCTCCTGCGACATGGGTTCCTTCCCCCACGAGCTGCCCGGCTACCGGCACATTTCCAACCAGACCGTGCGCAGCCAGTTCGAACAGGCCTGGGGCGTCACCCTGCAGCCCGATCCCGGCCTGCGCATTCCCAACATGTTCGAAGCGGCGCTGGGCGGCACCTTCAAGGCGCTGTACTGCCAGGGCGAGGACATCGCCCAGAGCGACCCCAACACCCAGCACGTCACCGCGGCTCTTTCCGCCATGGAGTGCGTGGTGGTGCAGGACATCTTCCTCAACGAAACCGCCAAGTTCGCCCATGTATTCCTGCCGGGCAGCTCCTTCCTCGAGAAGGACGGCACTTTCACCAACGCCGAGCGGCGCATATCCCGCGTGCGTAAGGTGATGGAGCCGCTGGGCGGCAAGGCAGACTGGGAGGCCACGATCGCGCTAGCCAGCGCCCTGGGTTACCCCATGGACTACCAGCATCCGTCGCAGATCATGGACGAGATCGCCCGCCTGACGCCGACCTTCACCCGCGTCAGCTATGCCGAACTGGACCGCCACGGCAGCCTGCAATGGCCGTGCAACGACGCCGCGCCCGATGGCACACCGACCATGCACATCGAGCAGTTCGTGCGCGGCAAGGGGCGCTTCATGCTCACCGGCTACGTGCCCACGGAAGAGAAGGTCAACGCCCGCTACCCGCTGCTACTCACCACCGGGCGCATCCTCAGCCAGTACAACGTCGGCGCGCAGACCCGGCGCACCGACAACGTCGCCTGGCACGAGGAGGACCGCCTGGAAATCCACCCCAGCGACGCCGAGAGCCGCGGCATCAGCGACGGCGACTGGGTTGGCGTGGGCAGCCGCGCGGGGCAGACGGTGCTGCGCGCCAAGGTCAGCGAGCGGGTGGCGCCGGGCGTGGTCTACACGACCTTCCACTTCCCCGAATCCGGCGCCAACGTGATCACCACCGACAATTCCGACTGGGCCACCAACTGTCCGGAATACAAGGTCACCGCGGTGGAAGTGGTGCGCGTGTTCCAGCCTTCGGAATGGCAGAATCGCTACCAGGCGTTCAGTGACGAACAGCGGCGCTTGCTCAAGGAACGGCGCCACACGGAGAAAGCGGAGGCCCGTCGATGAGCGTGGATAACCTGATCAAGATGGCCAACCAGATCGGCCAGTACTTTTCCACCGAGTCGAACCACGACCTGGCGGTGCAGGGCGTGCAGCAGCACCTGCAGAACTTCTGGACGCCGGCGATGCGCCGCGAGCTCAAGGACTGGCAGGAACAGCATCCGGGCGATGAACTGCATGCGCTGGTGCGGGCGGCATTGGCCGAGAACGTGGTTTAGTCGAATACCGGAGCCCAGACGCGCAGGCTGGGCTCCGGCAGGACATCAGGCGTGCTTGCCCGAAGCCGTCTCGGCCGGCGCCGCATACTGCGGCTTGAGCTTGCCATCCTGGTCGAGCAGCCAGGCATCCATGATCTCGCGCACCACCGGTCCGGCGACCCGGCCACCGGCTTCGCCGTTCTCGATGGTGACCGACACCACGATGGAAGGCGCGCTGGCCGGGGCGAAGCCGACGAACAAGGCGTTGTCGCGGTGGCGCTCCTGGGTTTTCAGGCGGTTGTAGCGCTCGCCCTGGCGGATCGCGACGATCTGCGCGGTGCCGCTCTTGCCGGCGATGCGGTACTGCGCGCCCTGCCCCGCGGCCCGAGCGCCGCCGCCCGGGTCGTGCATGACCAGCTGCATGCCATAGTTCACCGCGTCCCAGTCACGGGGGTCGCTCAGGTGGATGTCGGGCATGGGATGGGCATCGACAACGTCCTCGCCGCCCACCGACTCCGCCAGGCGCGGGCGGTGCCAGGCGCCCTTGCTGGCGATCAGCGCGGTCGCTTCGGCGAGTTGCAGCGGCGTCACCTGCATGTAGCCCTGGCCAATACCGAGGATCACCGTCTCGCCGGGGAACCAGGCCTGGCGCCGGGTGGCGCGTTTCCACTCGCGGGACGGCATCAGGCCGGGGGATTCCTCGGCCATGTCGATGGACACCTTGCTGCCCAGCCCGAAACGCGTCAGGTAGTCGTGCATGCGGTCGATGCCGAGCTTGTGGGCGACGTCGTAGAAGTAGGTGTCGTTGGAGCGCTTGATGGCGGCGTCGAGGTCCACCCAGCCATCGCCGCTGTGGTTCCAGTTGCGGTACTTGTGATCGTAGTTGGGCAGTTGGAAGTAGCCCGGATCGAAGACCCGCGTGGCCGGGGTGATGGTGCCGGTATCCAGGCCAGCGATGGCTACCACCGGCTTGATGGTCGAGCCCGGCGAATACAGCCCGCGCAGCGCCCGGTTGAACAGCGGCCGGTCGATGGAATCGCGCAGCTCGGCGTACTGCGCCGAGCTGATGCCATTGACGAACAGGTTCGGGTCGAAGCTGGGGTTGCTGACCATCGCCAGCACCTGGCCGGTGTTCGGGTCCAGCGCTACCACGGAGCCGCGGCGATCACCCAGGGCCTTTTCGGCGGCGATCTGCAGGTCCACATCGAGGCCCAGCACGATGTTCTCGCCGGCCACCGGCGGCACCTTCTTCAGCACGCGCATGACCCTGCCCTGGGCGTTGGTTTCCACCTCCTCGTAGCCCACGTGGCCGTGCAGTTGCGGTTCGTAGAAGTGCTCGATGCCGGTCTTGCCGACGTACTCGGTGCCGCGGTACTCGGTGCTGTCCAGGCGGGCAGCCTCGCGCTCGTTGATCCGCCCGACGAAGCCGACCGAATGGGCGAAGTGCTCGCCGTATGGGTAGTGGCGGACGAATTCGGCATCCACATCGATGCCCGGCAGCTTGTAGCGATTGACCTCGATGAGGGCGATCTGCTCCTCGCTCAGCTCATGCAGCAGGGTGACTGGCTCGAAGGGGTGGCGGCTCTTCTTCAGGGCCTTGTCGCACTGCAGGCGTTGCTCGGGGCTCAGGTGAAGAATATCGGTGACCTGATCGAGCACCGCCACCGAGTTGCCGGCACGCTCGCGGGTCAGGGTGAGGTTGAAGCTCGGCAGGTTCTCGGCCAGCACCTTGCCAGTGCGGTCGAAGATCAGCCCGCGCTCCGGGGGAATCGGCAGCACGTGAATACGGTTGTTCTCGGAGACGGTGGCGTTGGTCGCGTAGTCGGTGACCTGGAGGAAGTACATCCTCGCCACCAGGGTCACGCTCATCAGGGCCACCAGCAGGCCGCAGGCGATCAGCCGGCGGTTGACCAGCGCCGACTCCTGCTGGTGGTCCTTGAGTTTGATCGGATCGTGCATCGGGATTCCAGAAGGCCCCATCGACCCTGCGGCAAGCGATTCGCCCCTGCCCATGCAGGGGGGCTTGCCGATCGATGCGGCCTGTTTGCAGCAAAACGGAAGAAACCGGTGTCGCCAGGCGCGGGACAATCACGCGGCACATGGCAGCTCGGCGCGCGATGGTACCAGACTGACGAGCCGGATTCTGACCGGTAGTCGAAGCACCTCCCAGGGGAAGTCGACGCCGATGGACGCTGCCGCAGCTCGCGATACTCCTCTGCAGGGTGAAGGCTATTGCGGGCCGAGCCCGCGATGGGCCAGCCAACGCACTCGGCCTGAGCAGAATCGCGCACAAGGTTCGCGGCGAGGAAAACCGAAGGCCGGACTCCATCCGCAGGAGCGCGCGGCGCCAAGTGCGAAGCGAGGAAAGTCAGACCACCGAGCCTTCCGGCGGCTGCTCCAGCACCGCCACGACCACCGCGCTGCCGACGATCAGCACGATGCCGATCAACGACAGCAGGCTGAGCACTTCGCCCCAGATCAGGTAGCCGAGCAGGCTCGCCCAGATGATGCTGGTGTAGGTGTAAGGCGCCAGGGTGGCCGCGTGGGCGCGGCGCACGGCGATGGTGAACAGCAGTTGGCCCAGCGTCGCCAGCAGGCCGAGGGCAAGCATCAGGCCGAGGTCCGGCAAACTCGGAGTGCTCCAGGAAAACGGCAGCGTGGTGCCGGTCACCAGCGTGCCGACCACGGTGAAATACAGCACCGTGGTGGTCGAGTCGTCGGTCTCGCGGATGCGTCGGATCTGGATCATCGACAGCGCGCCGAAGAAGGCACTGGCCACCAGCAGCGCCGGACCGACCAGGCTGGCTTCGGCATTGTCGGGCTTGACCACCATCAGCACGCCGAGGAAGCCGAGCACCGCCGCCAGCGCGTTGCGCGGCAGCAGGCGTTCGCCCAGCAGCAGCGGCGCCAGCACGATCACCAGCAGCGCCTCGGAATAGGCGATGGAGATGGCTTCGCTCAGCGGCACATAGGGCAACCCGGCGAAGAACAGCGCGGATGACCCGAGCAGCGTCACCGCACGAATGGTCTGCCCGCGTACGTCCAGTTGCCGCCAGCGCTGCACCAGCGGCCGCCCGCGCAGGCAGAGCAGGAAGGCCGGCAGCACGCCGAAGGCCATGCGGAAGAAGGTCACTTCGTTGGCCGGGTATTTCAGCGCCACGACCTTGGCCAGTGCATCCACCACGGCGAAGCAGAACATCGACAACAGCATCAGGCCCACGCTGCGCATGGCATGGCTGCGTGGGGCGACGAGGGTCAACTGGGGCATGTCGTGTTCTCCTTCCTGTTCGGGTGAATGTCCGTGGTGAATGCCGCGCTTCAGCGTGGGCTGAAGCGGCTGGCAAGGAACGGCGTCACCGGCACGCTGGTGACGACATCGCTGGCCTGCTCGGCGAGCAACTGGCCGGTGATGGCGCCGAGGGTCAGGCCGATATGGCCGTGGCCGAAGTTGTAGAACACCTGCGGCAGCCGCCGGGACGGGCCGAGCACCGGCATGCTGTCCGGCACCGAGGAGCGAAAGCCCATCCACTGCGACACCGGCTCGTGCTGCAGGCGCAGGAAGCGCCGCGCGCCACGGGTCAGGCAGCGGTAGCGCGCCGGGCTCGGCAGCGCTTCCAGTCCGGCGAACTCCACCGTGCCGGCCACCCGCAGGCCCTGTGCCATGGGCGTCATGTAGAAGCCGCCGGCGCCCCAGCACACCGGGCGATTGAGCACCTCGCCGGCATGGCCGAAGAGCACGTGGTAACCGCGCTCGGTGTCCTGCGGCACGGCATCGCCCAATTGCTCCACCAAGGTGCGCGACCAGGCGCCGGTGCACAGCGCCACGCGGTCGGCGGCCAGCCGCTCGCCGGTCGCCAGTTGCGCCTGCACTGCGTCCCGGCCCTGCCCGGCCAGTTCGAGTCCCAGCAGTTCGCCACGGCGGAACTCGCCGCCCATGGCCTGGAAACGTTCGAACAGGCGCAGGCTCAGCGCGTAGGGATCGAGCGTGCGGCTCACGCCCGGCAGCTCCACCGCGCAGCTGGCGCGGGCGTTGAGTGCGGGTTCCAGCTCGCGCAATTCACCGCCTTCGACGAAGCGGATCGGCACCTCGAAGCGCCGGTGGTAATCCACCATGGCCTGGGCGCCACCGCGTTCATGCTCCTCGAAGATGTACAGCGAGCCATCGTGGCGGATCAGATCATTGGCGCCGGCCGCATCGAACAACCCCTGCCACGCCTCCATGCACGGGCGCAGCAGGGTATTGAGATCGTGGCCGATGGCCTCCACGCGATCACGCCGCGAAGCCGCCAGGAACCGCAACAGCCACGGCGCGATGCGCGGCAGGTAGGCCGGGCGGATCGCCAGCGGGCTGTCCGGGCGCAGCAACATGCCCGGCGCCTTGCGCCAGATGCCGGGCGTGGCCACCGGCTCCACCGAGTAGGTGGCGAAGGTGCAGGCGTTGCCGAATGACGTGGCCAGGCCCGGCGGATTGCGGTCCAGCAGGGTCACGCGGAAGTCGCGGCGTTGCAGTTGCAGCGCGGTGGCCAGGCCGACCACGCCGGCGCCGATCACCAGGGCGTGGCGGCGCAGGTCGTTGGGCTGGGTCATTTGCCGCTCATCACTCGGGTCCACAGGCGGGTGCTCATGCGCATCCCGGAGGGCGACAGGGTCTTGATCGGGAACAGGGTGTCGAGCACTTCCTGCGGCGGATAGACGGCCGGATTCGCACGCAGTTCCGGCTTCACGTACTGGCTCGCGGCGGCGTTGCCGTTGGGGTACTGCACGGCGTTGGTGATGTTGGCGATCACCTCGGGCTGCAGCAGGTAGTTCATGTAGGCGTAGGCGTTGTCCAGGTGCGGTGCGCCCTTGGGGATCACCACGGTGTCCACCGCGATGGTGCTGCCTTCACGCGGCAGGCTGTAGCCGATCTTCACGCCGTTGCCGGCCTGCTGGGCAGCAGTCATGGCCTGCAGCACGTCGCCGCTGAAGCCGATGGCGACGCAGATGTTGCCGTTGGCCAGGTCGCTGACGTACTTGGACTGGTGGAAGTAGCGGATCGACGGGCGGATCGCCTGCAGCGCCGCCTCGGCCGCCTTGAAGTCGTCCGGGTTCTGGCTGGCCGGGTCGCGGCCGAGCACCTTGAGGGTAATGGGCACCATCTGGGTGGCGTTGTCGATCACCGCGATGCCGCACTGGGCGAGCTTCTCCGCGTTCTTCGGATCGAACAGCAGCTGCCAGCTGCGGGTGACGTCGGTGTTGCCGAAGAGGGCCTTGATCCTGTCCTCGTTGTAGCCGATGCCCACGGTCACCCAGAGGTAGGGAATGGCGTAGCGGTTACCCGGGTCGCTGACCTCGAGGATCTTCATCAGCTTGGGGTCGAGGTTGTTCCAGTTGGGCAGCTTGCTCTTGTCAAGTTCCTGGATGGCGCCGGCCTTGATCAGCCGCGGCAGGAAGTGGTGGGGCGGGCTGGCCGGGTCGTAGCCGCTGGCGCCGGTCATCAGCTTGGCTTCGGTGGTCTCGTTGCTGTCCACCAGGTCGTAGGTGGTCTGGATGCCGGTCTGCTTCGTGAAGTTCGCCAGGGTGTCGTCGGCGATGTAGCTGCTCCAGTTGGCGATGGTGACGGTCGGCGCCGCCTGGGTGGTGCCAGCCAACAGCGACAGGGCCAGGCCTGCCAGGGTCATGTGACGGTTGATCATGCTGCCCTCGGTTGTTGTTCTTGGAGATGGTCTTTCTGGATGGTCGTGCGTGGGTAAAGCGATGAATCAGGCCTCGGCTCGCGCGCGGCGCACCTCCCAGGCCATGCGCAGCGAAGCGCCGATATCGAAGAACGGGCTGGGCGGCAGGTAGCCGGGAGTCGCCTGCGCCAGCACATCGGCCAGCACCGGCGAGCTTCCCCCTGTCGCCATCTCCACCAGCAGGCGCCCCCACAGGGTGCCGCGCGCCACGCCAGAGCCGTTGCAGCCGGCCACGGCATGCAGGCCCTGGTCGACGCGAGCGAAATACGGTTCGCCGGAGCGGGTGCCGCTCAGGTGGCCGGTCCAGCTGTAGGCGAGGTCGGCGTCGACGATGCCGGGGAAACGCTTCTGCAAACCGATGAGATGGCGGCGACGGCGCTCGGCCAGCGCGCGGTTGTCGAGGTCGCGATGGCGGTACTCGACGGTGTTGCGGATCAGCAGTCGGCGCCCCGGCAGCAGGCGCACGGTGCCGCCACCGGGCAACGGCGCGAGCACGCCCCACTGACGCTCGCCGAACAGCGACTGCCAGCGTGGCTCATCCAGCGGGCGGGTGATGCTGGCGCTGAGTTCCAGCGGGAAGGCGCCGCTGTCGTGCAGGCCGGCGCGGGCGATGAATGCGCCCAGGCAGACCAGCACCTGCGAAGCCTGGACTTCGCCCTGGGCGGTGCGTGCCACCCAGCCCTGGCCGCTGCGGCGCAGGTCGGTCACGCCGCTCTGCTCGAAGATCTCCACCGACGCCGGCAGGCTGTCGGCCAGGCCCTTCACATAGCGCGCAGGTTGCAGCAGTGCGTTGCCGCCGGCGCAATGAATGGCCCGCGCATAGAACGCGCTGCCGAGCCGTTGCTCCAGGGCGGCGCCCTCGTAGTAGCGAGCGTTGGCGCCCACCGAGGCCAGCGTGGCGAGGATGCCGTCGATATCGCCCAGATGCTCGGCGCAGTGAGCGGCGAAGTGATAGCCGTCGTCGTAAAGCTCGCAGTCGATGTTCAGTTCAGCGATGCGCTGGCGGACCTCCTGCGCTGCCGCGATGCCGATGCGCGAGGCCACCTGGTAAGCGGCATGGCCGGGTTGCCCCAGGCGTTCGCCGGCCGCCGGCAACTCGTGGGCGACGACGAAACCGGAGTTGCGCGCGGAGGCGCCCTGGGCGATGCGCTGGCGCTCCAGCAGCACCACGCGCTGTTGCGGAAAGCGCGCAGCCAGTGTGTGAGCGGCGGACAACCCGGTGATGCCGCCGCCGATGATCAGCCAGTCCGCCCGCTGGGTTGCACTCAGCGTCGGCCGCGCGGGCAACTCGCCCGCCAGGGCGATCCAGCCGCAGTGATTGTTCATTGCCCGGCACTCCTTCACAATCCATGCGCCGGGCGTATCCAAGCGATTTCCCCAATGGCGCGTCATGGCCAGAATCTACGGGCAGCAGCGCTGGTCGCACCAACGCTCATTTTTCATCCTTGTATTCGCAAAACGCATAGATTGTGGAGGGACGGTTCATGGACAAACTGCTGCGCGTTCCCTCCCTGCAGGCACTGCAGGCGCTGGTGCAGGTCGCCGAGTCCGGCAGCTTCACAGCGGCCGCGCTACAGCTGCACCTGACCCAGAGCGCCATCAGCCGGCAGGTCCAGCAACTGGAGGAGTACTACCGTGTGCCGCTGTTCGACCGCACCAGCCGCAAGGTGGCGCTGACCGACGCCGGCCGCGAGGTATACACGGTGGCCGAAGGCATGCTGCAGCAGTTGCTGCGCCTGGAGGAACGCCTGGTGCCGGCCTCGGCGGACCGGCCTTTCCGCATCCGCATCTTCGTCTCGCTGGCGGTGCGCTGGCTGCTGCCGCGCCTGAGCTCCTTCTACTCGCGGCACCCGGAGCTGTGCCTGTCCATCGAGACGGTGGGCGGCGAAGTGGTGGACGACGGCGGTGACTGCGACGCCTACGTGCTCTACCTGCCCAGCGGCAGCGACCCCCAGGGCCGTGCGCTGACGCCGCTGTACGACGAATACCTGATCCCGGTCTGTGCCCCGCGCCTGGACGACGGCCAGGCGCCGCCGCGCTCACTGGAGGAACTGGCCCGCCACCCGCTGATCCACGCCTCCAGCGGCGGCCTGGAATGGCCGCAGTGGCTGCGCGCGCAGGCCGCGCCACCACCGGCGCAGTTCAAGCACATGCTGTTCAACCTCGACGACCTGGCGCTGGACGCCGCCACCCGCGGCCTGGGCGTGGCCATGACCGACCGCATGCTGGCCCACGACGCCCTGCAGCGTGGCGACCTCATCGTGCCTTTCGGCGAAGCACTGAAGACCGGCGGCCGCTACGCCCTGTGGCTGCGCGACAGCGGCGCCGCCCACCCGGCCTGCCAGGCGGTGCTCGACTGGTTCGAGGAGCAGCGCAACCCGTTGGAAGCTTGAGCCGAGTTCAGGCCAGCTCTCGTGGAATCTCGCTGCACAGGCCCTCCACCGCTTTCCAGGCAGTATCCCGCGCGCGAGTCAGTACGGCCTGTTTCCACTGGTCGGTGTCGACGTAGAAGGCATCGCGCAGCTGCTGCTTGATCCGTTGCGCCGTTGCCACCGGCGCACCGGGGTTGCGGTGCAGCCACTGGTCCGCGCGCAGCGCTTCGAGCACTTGCGAACCGGGCACGGTGCCGAACTCCAGGCTCATGGAGATCAGCAGCGCCTGCGGGCACTCCTCGAGTGCCGCGTGGACCAGCTTGCCGCTGAGCTTCACCGACACACTGTTGCCCTCCTCCGTGGAGCGCACCTCGTCGCCCCACCAGGCGCGGGCGCGGAGCAACGCTGCGGGGCGCGGATCACCCGAGTAGATGTACTCGCCGTAGCCGGTCGGGCCGAGGCCGGTGTGCACGTCGATCCAGGCTATTTCGCGGCATTGCCGGCCATGCTGGCGCAGCACCTGGCGCACGGTGCGGTTGCTCCAGGTCGGCTGAGTGCCCGAGAAGAACAGCCCATCGGGATGACTCGCCTGGCCGGAGGAAATCGCCCGCTGCAATTCCCAGCGGCCATGGCGCAGTGCATAGCCGAGCAGCCGCAGGCGCCCCAACGGGCTCGGCCAGCGACGGGGCGCGAGTACCGCGTCCAGGCGCGCATAACCGGGGTTCTCCGGGGCCGCCTGGGTGAAGTCGCGGAAGTTGCGGTTGAGATCGACGTTCTCCTGGGTCCAGCGGCGCCACCAGGAAAAGCCGTAGGGGTTGGCGGCGTGCACGTAGAGCACCGCGCAGCCGTTGCGCAGCGCATGCTCACGCCATTGGGCGTCGGCCAGCAGAGCGCTCTGCACGCCGGAGCCGCAGAAGCCTTCGACGCCATGGCAACCACTGCTGATAATCAATAGCCGCTTCGCGTCGGACGCACCTTCGCGGGCGACGTCCACCGCCAGCGTCTCGCCATCGCGCCCGGTCAGCGGATGGACATGGGACTCCACCAGCAGGCCGGCGGCCGCGCAGGCATCGAGGAACCTGCTGCGCGCCTGGGCGTAGCTCTGGGAGAAATATGACGATGCATTCATGGAGACTCCGGCCGTTTCGGGTGGCATCTGGCGGCCGGCAGGATGCATCAGCGCGAAAGCGCGGAGTAATGATCTCTACACATGAGCATTGAAGCTGGTTATGCCGGTCAGATTTGCGCGGTGTTGAACGCCGTCACCATTTCCTCGGCCAGCAACCGGGCTTCGCGGGTCATCAACTCCTGCGGGCGAGTGACCATGGAAATGCTCGCCACCGGCGTGGCTTCGGCGATCTGCAGTGGCACCAGCACTTGCGCCACCATCGGCAACTGCAGCATGCGCTGCGACCAGAAGCTCACCGCGTCGGTGCTGGCCGCCAGTTCGAGGTAGAGCAGCGAGGAAGAACATTCGGTGATGCGCTGGGGCGGCGCCACCTCGCGTTCACGGAAAAACTGCCCGGCCAGGGCGACTTCCAGCGGGTCGGACAACAGCCACTCCTGGTCCAGCAGTTCGTGCAGCGAGCGAGCCCCCGCCAGGGGATGCCCTTTGCGCACCGCCAATGCCGAAGGCTGCGGTGCCAGTTCGTACCAGACCTGCCCGTCGGCGGCGTCCTGCACCGGTTGGGTGGTCAGCACCAGGTCCAGCCGGCCTTCCTTCAGCCCTTCGAAGAGCTGCACCGAGCGCAGCTCGAAGATTTGCAGCTGCACATTCGGGTGCAGCTCGCGGTAGCGCTTGAAGCAGTTGGCAAAGGCGCGATTGGGCGTCACCGGCGACACGCCGATAGCCACGCGGCCGGCCATCTCGCCCTTGAGCGTATCGATCTCGTCGCGCGCGCGGCGCACTTCCTCGGTGACCAGCCGGGCCATGCTGACCAGCCGCTCGCCGTAGGCCGTGACCGTCACACCACGATTCGAGCGCACCAGCAGCGGCACGCCCAGCTCGCCTTCGAGCTCCTTCACTGCCTTGGACAGTGACGGCTGGGTGACCTCCAGCAGACGCGAGGCCTCCTGCAGGCTGCCGCTTTCGGCGATGGTGCGCAGGGCGCGCAGTTGATGCAGTTTCATGGCGCGATCCCGCCCGCTTCTCGAATTCGCGCCACCTTAACCAGTATCGGCTTCGCTTGAAAGAAGCCGGGGCCAGCCCGGCTTCGATCCGACCGACGATCACTCCGCCATGTTCAGGTCCGGCAGCTGCTGCTGGAACATCCGCGTGGCGCTGGCCAGGCAGATGAACCCCAGGCACATCCAGCCGAAGCCGATCAGGAAGGACATCCCCGACAGGCTCGACCAGAGCCAGATGGTGCTGAGGAAGCCCAGGGCCGGCAGCGCCCCGTAGCGCAGGTAGTTGCCCTTGCCGGTGAGGCGCTCATCGATCAGGTAGTGCTTGATCACCGCCAGGTTGACCGCCGAGAACGCGAAGAGCGCGCCGAAGCTGATCATGTTGGCGACGGTATCCAGGGTGACGAACAGGGCGATCAGCGACAGCAGGCTGATCAGGATGATCGCATTCGCCGGCACGCGTTTCTTCGTCACCAGCTTGCCGAATACACGGGGAATCGCCCCGTCCCGGCCCATGGCGAAGAGCACGCGGGAGACGCTCGCCTGGGACACCATCGCCGAGGCGAAGCAGCCCGCCACGTAGGTCGCGGTGAAGAAGGTCACCAGCCACTCGCCGCCGATCCGGCGCAGCACGTCGAGCGCCGCGGAATCGGCATCGGTGAGCGCCTGCCACTCGGGGAACACCAGTTGGCCGAAGTAGGCCATGACGATGAACAGCACGCCGCCGATCAGGGTTACCAGCATGATCGCTGCGGGAATCTGCCGGCGCGGCTCCGGGGTTTCCTCGGCCATGGTCGAGACGGCATCGAAGCCGAGGAAGGACAGGCACAGTACCGCCGCACCGGACATCACCAGCGGCAGGCTGAAGTGCTCGTCATAGAACGGCTGGACCAGCGCCACCGGCTCCGCCTGGGCACCCAGGTGGCTCAGCGAGAGCGCAATGAACACCACCACGAAAACCATCTGCGCGACGATCAGCACCCAGTTGACCCGGGTGATCGACTCGATGCCGACGAGGTTGAGCAGGGTCACCAGCGCGATGGACCCGAGTATCCACACCGACAGCGGCACGGAGGGGAAGTAGTCGGTCATGTAGATGCCGATCAGCAGGTAGCTCAGCAACGGCAGGAAGATGTAGTCCAGCAGCAGCGTCCAGCCCGCCATGAAGCCGAACGCTGCGCCGAAGGTCTTGCGCGTATAGCTGTAGACGGACCCCGAATACGGGTGCGCCTGCACCATGCGCCCATAGCTGTAGGCAGTCAGCAGCATGGCCGCAAGGGTGAAGAGATAGGCTGTTGGCAGATGCCCCTTGCTCATCCGGGTCACCAGGCCGTAGGTGGTGAAAACGGCCAGCGGCACCATGTAGGCGAGGCCGAACAGCACCAGCGCCGGAATCCCCAGCGACTTGCGGAAACTGCGCGACGACGGCGATGGGGTATGGGCTGGATGGGCAGGCAAGGACGTAGCGGAAGCGCTTGTTGTTTTTTTCATGGCTGACTCATGGACTGCGAGCCTCTGGGCTCGTTGGACTGGAACGGCGCGATGCCGGTCGAGGCTTCCTGCGCAGCGGTCGGATGCCCGATTACCTCAGCCGAAGCCAAGCCTCGGGCAGCCGCTGCCGGAGGAACTCAGCGGGGGTCGATCGGGGCGGCCCGACAAGCGTGCGGGGCCAGGGAAGCCGGGAGGCGGTGCATGGCAGCAGCCCCCTCCCGCAGTGCGAGCCGAGGGGCGCCGCCCAGTGCGTCATCGATGAATGTCCGTGCTGCAAAACACTGCCGCCACTCGTTGAACGCTTGCACCTGGGCACTCCTGCTGGCCGCCTCGAAGGACGTTGTTGTTGGAATGGGGCGGCATGGTGCTTCAGCTTTTCGCCGAGGAAAATTAGTAAAAATATTTTCGCGGCCAATGAAAAAAATGGCCGTGCATTGCGGAGCCGGCGACCGGCTCCGCTGTCGGACGGGGTGGCTGGCCGTCAGCCCGGGCAACCCGGTCCAGGCGCCGGACGCTCGCCATGACACCTGCCTCGTCGACCACGCCAGTCCGATTTCCGCGGGGATCGGCCACGGCTGATGTACCATGCCGCGCCCAAACCTGCGGCGAATCCCTTTCCCTGGCTGCCTATGTCCTCCAACGCGCTGTACACCGACCTGTCCTCCTACTACGACCTGATGTGCGCCGACATCGACTACCAGGCGCAGAGCCACTGCGTGCGCCGCCTGCACCAGCTGTTCGGCAACCGGGGGCACAGGCACCTGGACCTCGCCTGCGGAACCGGGCCGCACGTGCGCCACTTCCTCGACGTCGGCTACCAGAGCGCCGGCCTGGACATTAACCAGCCGATGCTGGACATCGCCCGGCAGCGCTGCCCCGAGGCGCACTTCAGCCGGCAGGACATGGCCAGCTTCCACGTCGACGAGCCGCTGGACCTGATCACCTGCTTCCTCTACTCGATCCACTACAACCCCGGCGTGGAACAGCTTCAGGCATGCCTTTCGAGCGTGCACGATGCACTCGCAGACGGCGGCGTGTTCTGCTTCAACAGCGTGGACAAGGGGCAGATCGACAACCGCTCCTTCGTGCGTCATTCGGTCGAGCACGAGGGTAGCCAGTTCACCTTCGGTTCCGGCTGGTACTACAGCGGCGCGGGCGAGCGCCAGGCCTTGCGCCTGAGCATCGAGAAGACCAGCGCCGGCGACACCCAGGCCTGGCAGGACGAACACGCGATGGTCGCGGTGACCTTCGCCGAGTTGCAGCGGCTGCTGGAGCCGCTCTTCGAGGTCCAGGTCTTCGAGCACGACTACGAACGGATCACGCCGTGGGCCGGCAGCTCAGGCAACGCGCTGTTCGTCTGCGTGAAACGCTAACGCGGGCCATGATATTCGCCGCGGCGTGAGCGACTGTGCCGGCCGCTCGACGAAGAACACGCAACCACGCCACCGGCCAGCGTGGCTGATCGTCAGCGGATCTTGCCCACCGGCGTGAAGTTGCCGGTGAGATGGCCGCCCACCGGGTTCTTCGGCTTGTACTGGGCATCGTGCTTGAGGCGGTCCTCCACGCTGGGATCGATCGCCTCCTGGCCGAAGGGCGTGTTGCCGATATCCCGGTAATACGGCGGGGTGAGCTGGCTGTAGGCGCCGCCCAGGAATTCCTTGTAGGAGTTGGTGATGGGCTGGGTGGTCGTGGGCAGGCTCGGGGTCTTGCCGGTATCCACCGCCAGGCCGCATTCGATCGCCTTGTTGACCATCCACACCAGGGCGATATCCGACAGGTTGTTGTCTGCGTAGCCACCGCCGACATTGGCGTGCGCACCGGAGAACCAGACCTGCTCCACGCGCTGGTTGGGCTTGCTCTTCGGGTCCCACAGCGTGCACTGATAATTCTTGCGCCACTCGTCGATGGCCAGCGCCTGGAATGCGTTGTGGACGATCGAGCTGAGCTCGGTGTCATGGAACTCGTAATAGGCCTTGTTGAACCAGTCGAAGGATTCCAGCGGCACACCCAGGGCGCCCACGGTATCCCAGATGCCGAGCATGTGGATGGAGATCACCCGCGAGAAATTGTCCCTGAACAGCTTGGCACTGTCGGAATCCGCACCCTCGTCGCGGGTCCGGTACAGGCCGTAGGCTTCGTTGGTCAGGTCGATGTGCTCGGGCTTGAGCAGGCCGGCATTGCGGATCAGCCCCACCAGGCTGCGCGCCGTATAGGCCCCACGGCTGAAGCCGAACAGGTAGATCTGGTCACCGGCCTCGTAGGTCGTGACCAGTTGCCGGTAGCCATCGAGGATCTTCTCGGAAAGCCCCACGCCGAATGCCCCGCCGGCGAGACGGTCGTACCACGCGGTGCCGACACCCTTGTCGTACCACTTGTCCTGCGTCGTGCCGTCCTTGTCGGTGGGCAGGATGGATGCATGCAGCTTCCACACATTGGTGCTTTTACTGCCCTTGATCTCGGACTTCGCATCCGGCGTGTTCCAGGTTCCGTCGAAGGAAATGATGATTTTCTTGGGCATGCCTTTTCTCCAACGCCAGTCGCTCTGGCTGCTTGAAACTTCCCGCTCCGTTGCTGCTTTCGCAGGCGAGATTCAAACCGGAAACACGAGTGGAGAAGGCCCTCGCAAGAATGCACGACGGATGACTTTTCATTCTGAGCAAAGGTCCGAAGCCCCTTCGACGGTATCGCCCTCGATGGGCAACTGTAGTAGCCCGTCGACAGAGCTGCATCGCCGTACGGCGGACTGCGATTGCGGGCGATCCTGGAGGGCTGAGCTGACTTGCGCGCAGCGACGAGCAGCAGCGACCAACCCGTCCTGATGCCGGTTGACCATAGGGTTGGGCCCGGCATCCTGAAGCTCCTGCTCGATCGCACTGTCTGCAAGGTGCGGGCTGATCGAAACTGCAAGCCCGACAGACAGGATCAGCATTGAGCCGGCAGCGGCCGCCGCGGGTGAAACACAGTCTCCCCAGGTGCAGGCCATACTCAGGGCGCGCCTGACGCCGCTGGAGAAAAAAGCCCAGGGTAATCTGGGCCTTTTATCCTTCCGATGACAGGTTTCAGTTGCCCAGGCGCTGCACAGCTCCCGGGTCGATATCGGCATTGCCGTTGCGGGCACGCTCTTCGGCCAGGCGCGCGCCTTCGGCGGCAGTGAGCGCGAAAAGGCGCTCAGGGTCGGTGCTTCGCAGGTGCAGGGCGAGCTTCTCGGTACCCTCCGCCACCTCTATGCTGCGCAGACCGGCCGCCAGTCCCTCGACAATGCGCCGCGCGGCTTCGTCGGCAGGCATGCCGTTATCGATATTGACGTCGGAGCGACCGCGACGGGCACCGTCGCCACCCAGTGCGTTGACGGCCACGCCGGTGCGCACCGAACCAGGCAGGATCACGCTGACCCTGATGCCATGGGCCTGTTCGACTTCGGCGCGCAAGGCTTCGAAGTAGCCGATTACGGCATGCTTGGCAGCGCAGTAGCCGGTACGCAATGGGGCACCGACCTTGCCGGCCACGGAGCTGACAACGGCCAATTGGCCACTCCCCTGAGCGACCAGACGCGGCAGCAACTGCTGGGTCAGGGCCACCGGAGCCAGGTAGTCGACTTCCATCAGCTCGCGGTAAACCTCGAAGCGGGTATCCAGGGCCAGGCTACGCTGGCTGATGCCGGCGTTGTTGATCAGGCAGTCGATACGACCCTGCCAGGCCCAGGCCTTCTCCACCACCTGTGGCAGCACGGCATAGTCGGTGCTTTCGAAGGGCAGGACCAGGGCACGCTGCGGCGCCTGCTCGGCAACGGCCTGCAGCGCGGCTTCGCGCCGCCCGGAGAGGATGACGCACGCGCCCTGCTGCAGCAGCAGGCGCGCCAGCGCCTCGCCAATGCCGGAGGATGCCCCGGTGATCCAGACCACTTGGTGATTGAAAGTCATGTGCCACTCCTTCTGTTGGGTAGCCGCAGTCTAGTGTGCGCCGTGCCGCTCACCCCATGTCCGAGCCGGCCAAAGCGCTGGCCCCAGGGCCATGAATAAGTTCGCCGGTTGTCGCTGCACTCCAGGATGCCGGCTGCAGATGATCGTCGGGCGCAAGGCGCGGCGCTCATCGTCGATCACCTTGAATGCTTGATCGTCCACTGGCGGTAGCGAACGCTTGTCGTCAGCGCGACCGGGCAGCACAAAGTGCCGCCGTCACGAATGCCTCGGACGCCGGCAAAGTGCGAGCGAGTGCTATTGCAGCGGGATGTAGATATCCGTCTGCCATTCTTCCAGCGGCGTCTCAGGAAAGACGCTCAGGTAGTGGAAGAACAGCGGGTGGTCACGGAGTTCTTCGTTACTGCCAGGCAGCCAGTCGCGATAGACCGGATAGATGCTCTCGCCGATGTGATCCGGCGAGCCGACGTGGCGAACGACCACACAACGACCACCGGGAATGACCAGCTCGCGTACGCCGTAATCGTTTGACGCGACGGCTTCGCCGATCTCGCCGCAGATGTCGAAGCGAAACTGTTCCGTTGGTGTTGTGTCGGGGTTGCCGTAGGGAATGCCGAAAGTGCGGCTCGCGTCTACTGGCGACTGCCCGCTACCCATGCGCCACCGAATGAACTGGCGCACGCTCTCGTCGAGCTGTGCGGGAGGCCCGCAGTGTTCGAGGGCGGCGACCCGGACCTCAGCGAAATCGACGATACGTACCTGCATAGTGATGCTCCTGGAAAAATGGGGAATGGCGAAAACCGCATGCCAGGTCTGCCAATTCGGCTGCTGCCGGAAGGCACTGGGCGCCATGCCGAAGTCCCGCCGAAAGGCCCGGCTGAATGCCTCTGGGCTGTCAAAGCCGGCGTCGAGCGAGGCATCCATTACCGAGTATTCCGCACCAGACACCAGGCGATGCGCCGCGCGTCGCAGGCGCATCAGTTGCACATAACGCGCGACAGGCACACCTACGTAGGCTGTGAATTGCCGGTGGAAGTGAAACGCCGAGAAATGCGCCACCTCGCTCAGCGTTTTCACCGAAAGGTCACCCTCGAGGTGCCCATCGATGTAAGCAAGCACGGAATCGAAGCGTTTGGCGTAGGCAGTCGGAATATCGGGCACCGGATGGAAGCTCCTGGTTATGCGGTCGGCGACAGAATCACCCAATCCGCAGTGGGCGCACCTAGCCGGATTTGCTCAGGTTACCCCCACGGCCGTCTCCGTCACCCGACTTTCCACCCTCATGGCAACGGCAGCCATGAGGGCTTGCAGGCGAGGAAAACGGCTGTGCGGGGCACTTCCTGCTAGAAGCAGACGCTCCCCAGCCGGCAGTTTTCAAGCATTGCCACATCCCGTATGATTGATAACGATTGTCGTTTGCAAATTGTTCTTGGGGGATTGCAATGCAGGGAGATTCGTCGCTGCAATCGGTAGGGATGCTGTACCGCGACCATCACGGCTGGCTTCGCGGCTGGCTGCGCCAGCGCCTCAACGACTCCGCTGATGCGGCCGACCTGGCGCAGGACACCTTCGTGCGCGTGCTGATGGCCAAGAGCGCTGGGGTGATTCGCGAACCCCGTCACTACCTGCAGACCATCGCACGGGGACTGGTGATAGACCTGTACCGCCGGCGCTCACTGGAACGGGCCTATCTGGAAGCGCTGGCCCTGCTTCCCGAAGCGGTCCAGCCCTCCCTAGAAGAGCAGGCCCTGCTCCTCGAAGCGCTGACGGAAATCGACCGTATGCTCGATGGCCTGGGGCAAAAGACCCGGCAGGCCTTCATCCTGTCACAGCTGGAAGGACTGACCTACAGCCAGATTGCCGAGCGACTGGGCATCTCCATCCGCACCGTCAACAAATACATGGCCAAGGCCATGGAACACTGTTGCCTGGCGATGGTGCGCCTCTCGTGAGCGACGCCCTCATTCCGAATGAGCGCCAGGCCATCAGCGAAGCCGCGCGCTGGTATGCGCGACTCGCCAATGAGTCGACTGCAGCCAGCGATCAGCAAGCCTGGCAGCGCTGGCTGGCGGCCGACCCGATCAATCAGCGCGCCTGGCAGCGCATCGAGTCGGTGAACCGGCAGATGGCCCGGGTGCCGGGTCGCCTGGCTGCTGCAACACTGGCTTCGACCGGACAATCGAGGCGCCAGGTGCTGCGCAGTGTCGTGGTGCTCGCTTCGCTGGGCGGGCTGGCCACACTGGGTTGGCGCAGCGATACGCGCCAACGCTTCACTGCCGGCTACAAAACCGCAGTGGGTGAGCGCCGCACTTTCACCCTGGCGGATGGCAGCCAGATGCTGCTCAACACCGACAGCGCGGTGGATGTGCGCTTCGACGCGAACCAGCGCCTGATCATCTTGCGTGTCGGCGAGGTGCTGGTGAGCACCGCCAGCGACGCCCTCGACAGGCCATTTTTCGTCCAGAGCCCCGATGCCAGCGTACGCGCCCTGGGGACTCGCTTCACCGTGCGCAGCTGGAGCGGCGGCACCGATGTGGCGGTCCTGGAAAAAGCCGTTGAAGTGACTGTTCCGGGACAGCGCAACGCCCTGCGCCTGGAAGCAGGCCAGCACACCCGCGTCGCCTCCGGAGTCATCGGCCCCGTGCAGGCCAACAGCGCCTCGGTGGGCGCCTGGGAACAGGGCAGCCTGATCGCGCTCGACCGCCCGCTGGGAGAGTTACTGGAAGAGCTCGGGCGCTACCGCCATGGCTTGCTGAGGTGCGACCCACGCATCAGCAGCCTGCGCATTTCCGGAGCCTTCCCCCTGGATGACACCGACCTCGCACTGCGATCCCTGGAGCGCAGCTTCCCCGTCACGACGGTGTATCGCACGGGGTATTGGGTAACCGTGATTCCACGCAGCTGACGCCTTCGGGATGCCGGCGAAAAATAATTCTGAACACCGTGCACTTTCTTCGTCCCTGGTTCGGCTTTCCCGGCATCAGTGACCCACTTGGTCACCACTACCGGGGAGAGACCATGTTGTATCCGTTCGTTCGCCATCGGCTCGCCATCCAGGTGCAGGCCGCCCTCTTCAGCCTCGCCGTTGGGGGCGTATCCGCCATCCAGGCCGCAGAGCCGGTACCGACCGGTGCGGTGCAAAGCGTCCGGCAGTACGACATTGCCGCCGGCTCACTGACCGAAGTGCTCAGCCGCTTCGCCAGCGAGGCCGGGGCAGCGCTTTCGTTCGACGCCAGCAAGACTGCCAACCGGCACTCGGACGGCCTGCATGGCAGCTATTCCAGGGAGGCCGGGTTCGCCGCCCTCCTCGCCGGCACCGGCCTGCGCGCAATCGATCAGGGTGGCAGCTACGTGCTGGAGGAAATCCCGACAGCCCTGGAAATGAGCGACACGGTCGTTACCGGTCAGGGCCTGGGAGCGACGACGGAGGGCTCCGGATCCTACACATCCAACGAAGCCAGCATCGGTAAATCCACGCAGCGCCTCAGAGACATCCCGCAGTCGGTCACCGTCATCACACGCAAGGCGATGGACGACCAGCGCCTCGACACCCTGGACCAGGTGCTGGAGAAAACCACCGGCATCACCACCTATCAGAGTCCGTCCGGCGGTAAGTACATTTACTCGCGCGGCTTCGAGGTGGAGACCATCCAGTACGACGGCGTTCCGCTCGATCGCCGCTACTACGCCATCGGCAGCAGCTTCACCTCCGATACGTTGCTGTACGACCGCGTCGAAGTGCTGCGCGGTGCCAACGGCCTGCTGCAGGGCAGCGGCAACCCCGGCGCGGCGATCAACCTCGTGCGCAAACGTCCGAAGGCCGAGCCGTCGCTGTCCCTCACCGCCAGCGCCGGCTCCTGGGACACCTACCGGCAGAGCATCGATGCCAGTTCTCCGCTCACTGCCGACGGCAAGCTGCGCGGTCGCCTGGTGGCCGCCCACGAGGATCGGGACTACTTCTATGACACGGCGGAAAGCCGCAAGAACGTGCTCTACGGGATTCTCGAATACGACCTGACCGACGATACCAGGGTAGCCGCCGGCGCCAGCGTGGAAGACCTGCACTCGACACCGTCCTTCGGCGGCCTGCCGCGCAACAAGGATGGCAGCGCAGTGCACGCGGGCCGCTCCACCTTCACCGGCGCCGACTGGAACAAATGGAACAACAAGCAGACGACCTACTTCGCCGACGTCACCCATGACTTCAACGATGACTGGCGCCTGAATGCCTCGGGCAGCTACATCCGCGAGACCAACGACATCCTCTACAGCTTCGGCCGGGGGGCAGTCGACCCAGCCACCGGTGACGGCATGCAGTCACGCGCTTACCTGTACGACTTCGAAAACATCAACAAGGGCGCTGACATCAACCTCGCCGGCAAGTGGCGCGCCTTCGACCTGGAGCACCAGGTGGTGGTCGGCGCCAACGCCAGCGACCTGAAGACCGACGACCTGCAAGGCGGACTGCTCAACCTCGGGCCGATCAACATCTACGACCCGGTATCCCCGCGCGAACCAAGCGAAGAAGAGATGCTCAGCACCACCTATGCCGGCACCTCCAAGGGTCATATCCGCCAGAACGGCCTCTACGGCGTGGTGCGCTACAAGCTGGTCGAGCCGCTGACCCTGGTTCTGGGCGGGCGCACCAGCAACTACCAGTACGACTACGAGCTCACCCGCTTCACCACCTCCTCGCCCCCCCCGGCGCATTCGAAGGAAACCGGCGAGTTCACCCCCTACGGCGGCCTCATCTACGAGCTGAACAACCAGTGGTCGGCCTATGTCAGCTACACCGACATCTTCAAGCCGCAGACCGAGCTGACTCAGGATAGCGCCTCGCTCAAGCCCATTGAGGGTTCGAATTACGAGATCGGCCTGAAAGGCGAGCTGATGGAGGGCCGCGTGAACACCAGCTTCGCCATCTTCCGTGTGGACCAGGAGAACCGTGCGCAGTACGACTACGCCTCAGAGTGCGGGCAGAACGGCGAGGACAACTGCTACGTGGCCGGCGGCAAGGTTCGCGCCGAGGGCTTTGACGCGGAGATCAGCGGCGAAGTGCTCAGGGGCCTGCAGCTGTTCGCCGGCTATACCTATACCTCGACCAAGTTCCTCAACGATCCGGGCGACGGCACCTCATCTTCCGGCTCCACCTTCAACAGCTACACGCCGCGCCATCTCCTGCGCTTCTGGGGTGACTACAACCTGCCGGGAGCACTGAGCCAGTGGACCGTCGGCGCGGGCGCCAGCATCCAGAGCGAAAACTACAACACCAACTTCGGTGGCACCGGTGGCGTAGGCGATATCAAGCAGTCCGGCTACGCCATCTGGAACGCGCGCCTGGGCTACCAGATCAACAAGAACTTCAGCGTCGCCCTGAACGGCAACAACCTGTTCGACAAGAAGTACTACTCCTCCATCGGCTGGCTGAACGCGAGTAACCAGTACGGCGACCCACGCAACTACGCCGTCACCCTGAAAGCCGACTTCTGAGGTGCTTGCTTTGGACCGGTAGCCGCCTCTCAGCAGGGGCAGCTACCGGCCAGTAGCGGCCTTTAGGAATGGCCGCAATGGGTCGCTTGCCCCTTTTAGAAGCACACATGCGTGAAGCACACGACCTGGTGCCGGATAACCTGCAGCCGCCCCAATACGGCACCGGCCAGAAGGCCGGCGCCAAAGTGGAAGAAAGTGAAAGCAATATGCTAGCGGTCTTCAGAGCATTAGCGACCGAAACATCGATGCCTATCAACGCTCTCAGGTTAGCTTCGGCCGCCCCACGTCACGTGCAGCACCGTCCCCGAGGCTGAAGCACGGTAAACATTCCGGCCGCGCATCGTTTTAGCCACGACTTTTATTGCCCTGACATCCGTTTGCCGAAGGAGATGGCATAGGCTGCGGAGCGGGCCTTAAGGATGGGATCGTCAGTGGGCACTATGCCATCGGAAACAATCAAAGGATCGAAGTTAACGGAGTCACAGGCGGCACCTGCCTGGGGCATCGCCTTGGTGATGCTCAAAGTGCCCACTTTGACCTTTTGCCTATCCCCCGGCCAGGCGATCGAGGCGTCGGTCTCGGAGTCGCCCGGTTGACCCAGGATAATGTACATGTCCCATTTGGCCGGGGATTTCTGGGTGCGTGCGATGAGATCCTTGGCGAGGTGATCGGCAGGCGTGGCCTTCATTTCCTGGTCAGTCAGGGTTTTGACCCCTTCTTGCGGTTCGAAATGCCAGCGTACCAGTTGCTTCTGATCGGCCTTGTTGACGAACCAGAAGGCATTGAGGCTGTTGTAGTAAGTGGTGTCGTAACCGACAGGAGGATTACGAGAATCGATGGCGGCGCCCAAACCGTGAAAATCAGGGTGGCTTTCGACGAAGGCCTTGAGCGCTTCCGAATTGGGAGCGCCTGTTGCCGGGTCCGGCTTGAGCGCGACGGTCAAGGCATAGAAGGTCTCTGGTTTGGAGACGAAGATCGGCACGTTGATCATCGTCATGTGCTGCAAGGCGCCCCCTGGCAACTTGAACTCCAGCGCCATGCCTTCCACACCTTTTTGATTATCGGGCTGCTCAGGATTGCCGCCGTTTTGCGAGAAGCGAGCCACCACTGGCACTGGCTGGCCGCTGAAAAGTGCAGAACGACTGTACTTGGCGGCATCGCTATTACCGATAAATTCCCCTTCGGCGCAAAGTCCCTTGGTGTGGTTGCGTCGTTGCCCCGTGTGCTTACCGTAGGTGCCTTCAAAGGCGCTGATCATGTCGACGGGGTTATAGGGTTTGGCTTCGGTTTCGGCGGCAAACAAAGCGGTTGAATAGAGTTGGCAAACGCCGGTAAAAACGGCACCGGCCAGTACAGCTTTGGAGAGAACCTGCATGACCATTTCCTCATCGGTGAACTATCGGACTACGCGGCAACTTCATCGCGTCTGTTCTCACATGCACTTGCTGTAAAGCCGCCATTGGCTGGGAAACGGGTCGTAGGTACGGCTACCCACCTCTTCAACCAAGGCCAAGACAGCCAAAAAATGGGTGTCGAAAATCGTGAGCTGCGCCCATTTTTTGGCTATTAGTCCGTAGAAAGAACACCAGCCTGAACTTCCTCTTCAGGAAAGCCCGGTTAACTGCGGCGGCGATCGAGTGAAACGACATAGGCGAACAGTCGTGCCGAGAACATTTCGTCCACCGGACGCCCAATCCCGGCGGAAAGATTGCCAGGGTTGAAGATGCCCTGGTCGCAACCACCGTTGTCTTCCAATGAAGTAATGCTGAGCGTGCCCAGCAGAACCGATTCGCGCGAGTCCTCGTCCGGCCACCGGGCGGTGACGTCATGGATGGGGTCGCCTGGCCTGCCCAGTATCGCCATGAGCTGCAATTGCGCGGTGCCGTCGGCGATTCGCTGCTTCAGGTCGTCCAGCAGGAAACTGTCCCCCTTTTCCCGCGCCTGTTCGTCGCTCAGAGCAACCTCACCGAAGGCAGGCACGAGCTTGAACTTGATGAAGTGCGACTGCCCCTGAGCGTTGGTGGCAGGAAACGCATGCACGGCCCAATACTCGCTGCCAACAAAGCTTCCGGGCAGCGGCCGCGCGGCCACAAACTGAGCCTGGTGAAGAGTTTCCGGATTTGCGGCGGAGAAGGCCTTTACGCGCTCCGCATCTGGCGTCCCGTTGGAGGCAGGCGCACGCGCGTCAAGGAAGCCCTTCATCTGCTCCACCGTACGGGCAAAATGCACCGGTGCATTTTCCGTCAGCAGGTCGGTTGTGTAACCGTCCGGGCCCACTCGGAAGCTGAACCCGCGCAGCACGGTGCGATTGCCGTCGGAAACACCCGGATTGCCCCCGCCCACAGAAAAGCGGCCGAATATCTGGGAGGATTCTGTAAAGCTACGGGAACAGGTCACGCTGGCGGCTGTGGGCGCCGGGGTGAAAGTTCCGCTCACACATTGTCCCTTGGCGAAACTCGCTCGAGCGCCCCCTGGATTGCCAGCGTTGCGCTTGAGCGCCATGACGATGTCGATCGTACCGCCCGCGCTGGCGTCTGCAACCGGTGCAATGAATGCTTGTTCGTTCGAAAGGCTCGTTGCTGTCTTGTCCCTCATGGCGGCCTCCGCGGGCTGCAGAATTCCCGGATCAGACTAGCCCTGAGATCAATACGAAGCCCGGCCTCAGGTCGGTTCCAGATATCTCATGTCGCGCCAACAACGAAGCGGCATCCGTCTGTCGCTTGCCGGTACTCAGTTGGCCGCGAGGATGGACAGGTTGCGGCAGTTGGCACTCTGTTTGGCGCATGGAGCGGCAGATCTTTCGTGCAAGTGTGCCAGGCGCAGTGACAATTGCGGCAGCCCTCGATCGCGATGCGAGTTGCTCGTTTCTGACTAAGTAGCAACATCGTGACCCTATGTCCGCATTGGGTCGCTAGCTGACTCAAGGAGGCGCCGGCTCGAAACCCGGCGCCAAAGTGGAAAAGGTCAAACCTCGGTCTGCTCCGCCATTTCTAGAGCGTCGTCGACCTCAATACCCAGATATCTAACTGTGTTCTCCAGCTTCGCATGGCCGAGCAGCAACTGCACTGCTCTCAGGTTCTTCGTTCTGCGATAGATCAGCGATGCTTTGGTTCTACGAAGCGTATGGGTTCCGTACAGCGTGGGGTCGAGACCGATTGTCGTTACCCAAGCTTTCACTATGCGGGCGTACTGCCTCGTGGATATGTGCGCTGAATGTCGAACACGGCTGGGAAAAAGGAAATCGTCGTTGCGACGGCGAGCGGCAAGGATCCAAGCTTCAACTGATGCTCTTGTCTGAGCGGTGATTTCGAACTGCACCGGCCGCTGGGTCTTCTGTTGCATGACGATTGCACGCGTCGATACATGATCACCGTGAGCGATGTCTCTGACGCGCAGCTTCGTTAAATCACAGGCTCGTAGCTTGCTGTCGATAGCGAGGTTGAACAGCGCCAGATCACGATCCTTGTTTGCGATTTCCAGCCGCACTCTGATAGCCCAAATGTCCCTGAGTCTCAGTGGTGCTTTCTGGCCGACCAGTTTGCCCTTGTTCCAAGGTTCGTGAGCTTTCTTTGTGGGTGTGGCCATGATTTGTCCTCCACATGAGTGAAGGACTAGGGTGCATCGCGCCTAGTCCCAGTGGCTCTCCGACCAGACTCTATGGCCGGAGATGCTCTTAAAACACTCATGTCGGATATTTCGCTTCCACCGCCGCTGACTCTCAGCGACTTCAGACTACTTTCAGATTCGCCGCTGATACTCCCCTCATCGAACGACCCCTGGGGGGATCACCATGACCCAGCACGAATGGAGCAGCCTGTTTCCATTCCACTTTGGCTCCGTCGCCGAGCGACAAGCTCGACTGACCTTGCGCCGCGAGTGCGACTCCGACCGCGAGGAGCTTGAAACCTTCATTCACGCGCGCTTCGAGTCCATCCACCACGCTGACGTCCACCACTATCTACCGGAGCTCATCGGGCTTCAGGATAGCCACGGGCGCTTGATCGCAGCCGCAGGCATTCGTCCGGCCAGTCACGGGCCGCTGTTTCTTGAGCACTACCTGGACGAGCCGCTGGAGGGCGTTGTGTCGCGGCTTGCAGGTAGTGCCGTCGGGCGTGAGCAGTTGGTCGAGGTAGGCAACCTTGCTGCCCTGAGTGCAGGCAGTGCGCGCGTAATCATCACTGCCGTGACCTGGCTGCTGGCTGCGCGCGACCTGCAGTGGGTCGCCTTTACCGGCGCCTCCACCCTGGTCAACAGCTTCCACCGATTGGGATTGGAACCAACCGTCATCGCCGAAGCAGATCCGCGTCGTCTGAATGGCGAACTGGCCAGCTGGGGCAGCTATTACGCGCAGCATCCACTGGTCTACGCAGGAAACATCGGTTACGGCCATGAAGAGCTGGAGCGCACGGGTGTGTACAAGCGCATGGGCTTCCCGATGCTGCTGCAGGAGGCCGGCCATGCCGCATGAACTGAATGCCTTTCGTGAGGTGCTGCAGGCGCACGCCACGGAGCATGCGTCGAAAGTGGCTGTACGCGGAATCACTGGCAACGTCACCTATGCGCAGCTTCTGGCTGAAGTTGAACGTCGCGAAGCATGGCTGCGAGAGCAACCCGAAGGGCCGTTTGCCCTCGCACTGGAGAACGGCCCCGAAGCGCTCTTTTGGGATCTGGCCGCGCTCTTGGCTGAGCGCCCTTGCGTCATCCTCCCGCCCTTCTTCAGTGCCGCACAGCGCCTGCATTGCTTGATGCAGACCCAGGCGACGCTCGCCGTTGCCAACGACTCCTTCGCAGAAGATCTGCGAGCAGCTGGTTTCACACCAGGCGAGCGTTTCTGGGAGCGGCCGGCCGTTGTCGACGCCGATCTACCTGCAGGCACTGCCAAGATCACCTACACCTCCGGTAGCACTGGGTCGCCCAAGGGCGTATGCCTGAGCGCCGCGTCACTGCTGTGCGTCGCACAGGAGCTCGAAGCGGCGAGCCGTCCCACCGAGCCCTCGAAGTACCTCGCAGTGCTTCCGCTGGCCGTCCTGCTGGAGAACCTCGGCATTTATGCTGCCCTACTGGCGGGAGCCGGCATCACGCTCTACCCGCAAGCGCAGATGGGCATCGGTGGCGCCAGTCAGGTCGACTGGAAACGCTTCCTCGGCACCATTGCACTTAGCGGCGCCGAGAGCCTGATTCTGGTACCGCAACTCCTGCTTGGCCTGGTCACCGCCATCGAGCGAGGCATGATGAAAGTCGGCCCCCTGCGTTTCGTCGCAGTAGGTGGTGCCAAAGTCGCGAGCAGCTTGCTGGAGCGCGCCGAAGCAGTGGGCCTTCCGGTCTTCGAAGGCTACGGGCTCTCCGAATGCGCCTCCGTGGTTTGCCTGAACCGCCCTGGTAATCAGCATCCAGGCAGCGTGGGCCGCCCTCTGCCGCACGTCCAGGTGCGTATCGCTGATGACGGGGAAGTGCTGGTTCGCGGTTCTACCCTGCTGGGCTACTTGGGCGAACCTTCTTTCGACGAGGAATGGTGGCCAACCGGCGATCTGGGCCATTTCGACGCCGCTGGCTTCCTCTACCTGGCGGGCCGCAAGAAGAACCAGTTCATCACCAGCTTCGGTCGCAACGTGAATCCCGAGTGGATCGAGGCCGAGCTTTCCCAGACAGGCGTAATCCTCCAGGCCTTCGTTCACGGCGAGGGGCTGCCGCGCAACTTCGCATTGCTCTGGCCCATCGACCCAAGCATCAGTGACGAACTCATCGAGCAGGCCGTGCAGCAATGCAACGCTGGCTTACCCGATTACGCACGGGTTCATGCCTGGAGACGCCTACCCAGCCCCTTTAGCGGTGCTGACGGAACCCTTACCAGTAACGGCCGACCGCGCCGCCAGGAAATCCTCCGTCGCCACCAGCCCCTCATCACTGAACTCTCGCAACTCTGAGGTCTGCCATGAACTTCTTCGATACTCTCCAATCAGCCACCACTCAGGAACGCCAGGCACTTTTCAGCGTCCCTGTCATTCGTGATGCCCTGGGTGGCGTTGTCAGCCTGGAGGGTTACATCGCCTTCCTCACTCAGGCCTATCACCACGTTCGCCATACTGTGCCACTGATGATGGCGTGCGGCGCTCGTCTGCCCAGCCGACTTGAATGGTTGCGCGGTGCAGTCTGCGAATACATCGAGGAGGAGTACGGCCACGAGCAGTGGATTCTCAATGACATCGCAGCCTGCGGAGGCGACCCGGAGCAGGTACGTAACAGCCGCCCCAGCCTACCGATCGAGCTGATGGTGGCCTTCCTCTATGACCTGATCGCCCGCGACAATCCTGTCGGCCTGTTCGGTATGGTCAATGTCCTCGAAGGTACCAGTATCGCCCTCGCTACCCAGGCCGCCGGCAGCATTCAGCAAGGACTTGGTCTACCGCCGACGGCATTCAGCTACCTGAGCTCCCACGGCGCGCTCGACCAGGATCACATGGCAACCTATCGCGAGCTGATGAACCGCCTGGATCGTCCGGAAGATCAAGAGGCGGTGATTCATTCCGCCAAGGTCGTCTACCAGTTGTACACCGATATGTTCCAAGGCCTACCGCGAGCCCACCAGCCAGAGGTGCAGCATGCGCTTGCGTGAATCGGTGGTGGTATTGACCGGTGCCAGCGGCGGCATTGGGCTGGAACTGGCCAGCCAGCTGTGTGCTGGTGGCGCCCGAGTACTGGCAATCAGCCGGCACCTTGGCGGTCTGGCGGTGCTCATGAACCGTTATCCCAATCAGTTGCGCTGGCACTCTGCCGATCTTCGTACCAGGAGTGGCCGGCAGGAGGTAGCCACCGCTGCCTGGGCCATGGGCGGCGTGAACGTGCTGATCAACGCCGCAGGCGTAAACCGCTTCGCCCTGCTTGAGCAGATCGATGAGGACACGCTGGACGACCTGCTGGATCTCAACATCAAGGCCCCCCTGCAGCTGACCCGCCTGCTGCTGCCATTGTTGCGCGAGCAGCCTCATGCGTTGGTGGTCAACGTCGGCTCCATCTACGGCTCCATCGGCTATCCCGGCTACGCGACCTATAGCGCCAGTAAGTTCGCCTTGCGCGGATTCTCCGAGGCGCTTCGACGCGAATTGGCTGATACCACGGTCGACGTACTCTACGCGGCACCACGTGCCACCCGTACATCGATGAACACTTCAGCCGCCACCGCGCTCAACCAAGCGCTGAAAGTAGGGATGGATGATCCGGTCGATGTCGCGCGGGCAGTGCTTGATGCGGTGCAACAGCAACGCAACGAGCTGTACCTGGGATGGCCTGAAAAACTCTTCGTGCGCCTCAACGGCATGCTGCCCGGCGTGGTTGACCGCGCGTTGCGCAAGCAGCTCCCACTGATCCGCCGTTACAGCGATGCCAACGCCAAGGAGCACAGCAAATGAAACGCCTGATACTCGCCAGCCTCATTGCCTTCTCCCCACTGACCTGGGCGCTCGATCAGACTGGCAACCAGCACCTCAGCGCGATCCAGCAACGTTGGGCGCAAATCCAGTACCAGATGCCTGAGGCGCAACGCGCAGCCGCTTTCGAAAAGCTGGCGGGCGACGCGGAGACCTTTACCCGCGAGCAGCCCCAGGCTGCGGAAGCTTGGATCTGGAATGGAATCGTGACTAGCAGTTGGGCCGGTGCCACGGGCGGGCTTGGTGCGCTTGGTAAGGTCAAGGCTGCCCGAGCAAGCCTGGAGAAGGCCCTGGCTCTCGATCCAAACGCTCTGCAGGGGTCGGCTTACACCAGCCTCGGCGCACTGTATGACCGAGTGCCTGGCTGGCCCATCGGATTCGGTGACTCGGACAAGGCAGATGAGCTGCTGCGCAAGGCGCTGCAGTTGAATCCGGAAGGCATCGACAGCAATTACTTCTGGGGTGACCATCTCTATCGCCAAGGGCATTACGTCGAAGCGCGTGCGGCTTTGCAGAAAGCACTGCAGGCACAGCCACGGCCCGGCCGTGAGGTGGCCGACCAGGGCCGACGCGGCGAAATCGATGCTTTACTCAAGACGATCAAGGACAAGCAGGACTAAGCATGCGGTTGCTGGTAGTCGAAGACGATCCCGCTCTGGGGGAAGGTATCTGCAACGGATTGCGCCAGGAGGGTTACACCATCGACTGGCTGCAGGACGGGGTGAGTGCATTGCACGCCTTGCAGCAGGAGACCTTCGATCTGGTCGTGCTGGATCTGGGACTTCCGCGCCTGGATGGCATCGAGGTGCTGCGCCGGTTGCGTGCTGGGGGCGATGCGGTGCCCGTGCTGATCCTGACAGCCCGTGACGCGACCGATGATCGCATCGCCGGTCTCGATGCCGGCGCCGACGACTACCTGGTCAAACCGTTCGACCTCAACGAGCTGAAAGCTCGCCTGCGTGCGCTACTGCGTCGCAGCGCCGGTCGCGCCAAGGTGCTGATCGAGCATGCCGGGGTGACACTCGACCCGGCCACTCGGCAAGTCAGCTACCAGGGGCATCCAGTCGTGCTGACCCCGAAAGAGTACCGGTTGCTCCATGAACTGCTGTCCCAACCCGGCAAGGTCTTCACCCGCGAGCGGCTCACTCAGCTCCTTTACGGCTGGGATGAAGAGCCCGAGAGCAACACGCTGGAAGTGAATGTCTATCACCTGCGCAAGAAACTCTTCAACGATCTGATCCGCACCGTTCGCGGCATTGGCTACCTGGTGGAAGGCAAAGCATGAGTTCGTTGCGCCAACGCACGCTCTGGCGAGTAATGCTGCTATTGCTGGTCGGTACCAGCCTGCTTGCGCTCTACAACTATCACGACAGCAGCCACGAGATCGACGAGATCTACGACGCCCATCTGGCGCAGAACGCGCGCCTCCTGCAAGGCGTCATGAGCATGCCGCTAGGCGACAAGGATCGCCATGCGTTGTACCTGGCATTCAATGAAGCATTGAGTCAGGCGGGCAAGCATCGCATCGGTCACCCCTACGAGAGCAAACTCGCCTTCCAGGTGTGGCGCATCAACGGTGAAGTCCTGGTACATACAGTCAGCGCCCCAAGCTTCACTCGTCCGCTGACCGAGCCCGGCTTTTCCAACATCATGGTGGGGGAGCAGCAATGGCGCAGCTTCGTGCTTCCCGTGCCAGAGCGCCAGTTGATGATCTGGGTCGGTGAGCGCAACGATGTGCGCAACGATCTGATCGGCCGCATAGTCCGCCACACCTTATTTCCCTTCCTGATCGGTAGCCTCGCGTTAGCGTTGCTGGTATGGCTGGCCATCGGCTGGGGGCTGCAACCGTTGCAGAACATGGCACGCGTCATCCGAGCGCGGCATGCAGAGTCACTGGAGCCACTGCAGCTGGTACCCCTACCTCGAGAGCTCGAACCCATGCAGGCGGCGCTCAACCGGCTGCTGGGGCAGATTGATGAGCTGCTGCGCCGTGAACATCGATTTATCGCCGACGCCGCCCATGAGATGCGTACGCCCCTGGCAATCCTTCGGCTGCATGCGCAGAACGCGCTTGAGGCCAGGAGCGATGTTGAGCGAGATAAAGCCTTGGAGTTTCTGGTTGGTGGTGTGGATCGTCTCAGTCGAGTGGTAAACCAGCTACTGACCATGGCGAGAATCGAGCCGCGACTCGGGCAACGCAACTGGGTGACGGTCGATGTCACTGCAGTGGCGACGGAGACATTGGCGGAGATGACACCCTGGATTTTGGATCAAGGCCAGGAACCGTCTCTGGAAATCACCGAGGGCGACTATCAGCTTCAAAGTGATGCAGGCGCTTTGGGCATTGCTCTGCAGAACCTGGTCGCAAACGCAGTAAATCACTCACCAGCTGGCGGTCGAGTCAACGTCACGCTACACCGTGAAGGCAACGCCATCGTACTGAACGTGGAAGATCAGGGGCCTGGCATCGACCAGGAAGACCTGGAGCGTGTCTTCGAACGCTTCTACAGCAAAGGTTCTGAGAACGGCGCCGGACTGGGCCTGTCCATTGTGGCGATGATCATGGAGCGGCTTGGAGGCAGCGTACAGTTGAGCAATCTACCCTCCGGCGGACTTCGCGCAACGCTGCGGGTCATTCCTGCTTCCTGAGCACTGATGTCCGCTACGGATCGGAATCGGGCAGTCTCGCTGTAGCGGCTTCTGCCTAGGCAGTTCACCTTCACTACCGACACTATTCTGAAGCCAAACCACCTCCGTTTGTCGAAGGCTGCGTGGCCACGAAGCGAAACGGCTAGAATGGCTAGAACGCCCGTATGCCGGGGCTTACGTGATGACTGACAGTCAACGCCCATCCCAGCTCTTCCAGGTCAGTTGCCTTGCCTGTTCGCTGAGCCGCCTTTGCCTTCCCGCCAGCCTGACCGAAGGTGAGGTTGCGGAGCTGGACCGCATAGTTCGCCGCAACCGGCCGCTGCACAAAGGGGAGTACCTATTTCGAGCCGGCGAACCGATGCGGCAGGTATTCGCCTTGCGTTCGGGAGCGCTGAAGACCTACCTGCTTGAGTCCAATGGTGATCAGCAGGTGACCGGCTTTGTCCTGCCCGGCGAAATGATTGGGCTGGATGCAATTGGGGCGCCGTCCTTCCGAGGGTTCGCGGTGGCTCTGGAGACTTCGCTGGTATGCGCCATCGACCTGGAGCAATTGGAGGACCTCTCCGGACGCATTCCCGGGCTGCGCCACCAATTACTGCATATCCTCAGTCAGGGTATCCACGGCGAGCACGAACACATTCGCTGCAACCGCGAGCGTGCCGAGCAGCGGCTGGCCCAGTTTCTGCTGAGCCTGTCGGCGCGCTACCAGCAGCGCGGACTGTGCCAGGACCGTTTCACGCTGTGCATGACGCGTGGTGATATCGGCAATTACCTCGATCTGACCCTGGAAACCATCAGCCGGTTGTTCACTCGCTTCGTGCAGACGGGCCTGATCGCATGCGAGGGTCGGGAGGTGCATTTGCTCAACCACCAAGAGCTTTGCCGATTGAGCGGGATCGAGGAGCAAGGTGCCGCAAGCGAAAATCGCTGAGTCTGCCCGCCTGGAGTTGCCCTCTTCAGCCGCCAGAACGCCTGTTTGATTCGCATCAAAGCGCCGCGGCCTTCCCCGGCGGAGGCTGCTCCGAGCGTGCCAGTTGGTGCTGGCGCCGCCGGAGGTCACCATGCGCCCAGACAGAGCGTTCCCCCTAGCACCATCCCGTATGCCAGCCAGCAGCACCGACTTTCTGATTGCCCGGCTCATTGGGTTGCAAGTGGATTATCTGTACACCGCACAATGCATCGAGAGCGCCAGTGACGGTGAGGCGCTGCACGACCTGCGCATCACGCTGCGAGGTGTGCGCAGTCTGCTGCGTCCGCTGCGCCAGTGGCCGGAGCTGGCGGTCCTGGATCAGGCCGCCGCGGCGCTGCTGACGAGCACCAGTGGCTTACGGGATGCCCAGGTACTAGCTCAGGAACTGGAGCGACTGGGCTGGCAGGCAGAAGCCAGCAGACGCCGGGCGTATGTGGAACAGAGCGTTCGGCTGTGTTTGCGCAAGCCAATTGCCAAACGAGTGCTCGGTGAGCTGGAGCGTTGGCCCGCCGCGTTTCGCAAGATCCGCTCCGGCAGCGATCTCAAGAACATTCGCAAGCTCGTCAGGCGTCGGGTGAAACGCGATCTGGTGCAGCTTCGCGAGGTGCTGGAAAAATCCCACGATAGTCCCCACGACTGGCACGCCATTCGTCTGCGCATCAAGCGCGTGCGCTACCTGTGCGAGAGCTATGCCAACTGGGTCAGGCCAGACGATGCACTGCTGAACGACCTCAAGCGCGCCCAGTCGATTCTGGGCAATGAACATGACCTGAGCCTGTGGTGCACCAGCGGCGACAAGGACCAGTCGCTTCGTCCACTGATCAACGGGTGGCTCTCAGCCAGGACGGAAGCCCAGCACGAGGTGCAGACGGTTTTGGCGGCGCTGCTGGAACGGCTGACAACTTCCAGAAAGGAGAGAAAACACGTCCCACCGCTGAAGCCGGTGAAAGGTTGACGAGCCCTCTGCGGCGGCCGGTTGGCAGCCGGAGGCGATGAGATTACCGCCATTTGATCACGATCAAATTCACCCAACCTTCGCGGCGTACAAGTGAGTCAGCGGCTTACCCGCATATCGGCACTGCGCCAGGAGGTTTTCATGTCCAGCCACTCCCAAGCCAAAGACGATGGTCTCGATGAACACTGGGTCGAGGCCTTACCGGATGGAACCCACGTACTGATCCGCCCGTTGCGGCCGGAGGATCGCCAGCGTGAAGCGGATTTCATCGCGCACTTGTCGCCCGAAGCGCGTCACTTCCGTTTTCTCTGCACCATGAAAGAAGTCAGCCCCTCGTTTCTGAACCAATTGATGGCGGTGGATTTCAAGGATAGCGTCGCCTACGTGGCCCTGACGCACCAGAATGGGGAACTGGTAGAAATCGGCATCAGCCGGTACGCACGTTGCGCCGATTCCCACCAGTGCGAATGTGCGGTCACCGTGGCGGATGCCTGGCGTCATCGCGGGCTGGCCGTGGCGCTGATGCGCCATCTGATCGAAACGGCCAGGCAGCAAGGGCTACAGCAGATGTATTCGGTAGACGCAGCAGCCAACAGCGCGATGCACGAACTGGCGCATTTCCTAGGCTTCACCAGCCGCCAGGACCCAATGGATTCCACCCAGACCATTCACACCCTGCAACTGCAGCCGGCGCCGTGAGGCGGGGAGGCAACAATGCGCACGCAACTTCTCTGCACCAGCGACGGCCGCTGCTACGTCCAACTCGATCAATACCGGGTGCCTTTTGCCAATGAGCGTCAGGCCCGAGACTATCTGGAGCAACTGCATCAGCGCCTTACGGCGCCACATGCATGGCCCCAGGTGCAACGCTCGGACCCTGAACGCCGGCGCGCCGGCTGAGCCTGCTCACCGGGCCGCTGTCATGGACGCTGAGCCATGGGCCCGCCCTTTGCTGGGGATTCGACCCAGAGCGAGCGAAGGTCGCAGATGATGTGGGACGGTTCGCCGATCGATACCAGACACACTCGGTTTTCCCAGCGATCCCAGAGAAACACGTACTGACTGTCGCCACCGGCAGGCGTATAGCGCAACGCAATCCAAGCGACGCAAGCAATCGCCCAGACGGTGAACAGCGCGACGAGAAACGCCAGCACTTTCATGATCCAGCCTCAGGGTCGAACAGCCAGGATGCCGGAGTTCACCCGGTACAGCGCCTGCTCCGTGGTACTGCCGATGACTTTCGCCAGCCCGGCGTGATAGAGCGTGCCCATGACGACGACATCCATGTGCTGTTGCTCAGCGAACTCGGCGATCACCCGCGTGGCGCTGCCTTTGACGAAATGCTGGCATAGCCGCCCCACATTGAACTGGCTACCGATGCGCTCCATCTGCTGGCGCGAGCGTCCCGCGGCCAGCTCCGCGACCTCCGGCGTCCAGGCCACCGGTCCGGCTGCATAGGCCAGGAAGCCGGCGCTGACGTCGTAAGCCTGCAGCAAGTGAAGCTCGGCATCGCATTGACCTGCGAACTGTTGTGCCATTTCGACGATACGCTGGTTCAACTGGTCGACCTCCGGATCATCCTGGGAGAGATCAATGGCGGCGACCACCTTGCGCGGCAGAGGATGAGTGGCCTGGCTGACCAGGTGGAGCGGCACAGGCGACTGGCGCAGAAGCTGCCAATCCAGCGGATGAGTCAGCGCACGGCTCAGCGCGGGCTCATAGCGCGTGTCCTTGAGCAGCAGATCGATGTGATGCCGCCGGACCAACGCAATGATGTCCTCCAGTGCGTCGTCACTCCAGACGGCCTCGGCGCTGGCATCGATCCCATGACCACGCAACAGCTCCAACTGATCGTCGAGCCAGATGCGCTGCCGCTCCTGGATCTCTTCGCGAACTCTCTGCCGGGCGTTGTAATCGAGCACCGACAGACCAGTTGGCAGGCTTCCCAAAACTACGATGTGCAGGCGCGCATCGAAGGCGCCCGCCAGTGCCTGAGCGCGGGCCAGCGCCGGGGAATAGTGGAGATCAGGGTCGCAGATCAGCAGCAGGCGAGCATAGGCGTTCATGAGGCCTCCGGCGCATAGCGGTTGGACGTGTCGCTATGAGCCTGTGCTTGCCCAGGATGTCGTACTTTGATGCCGATCAAATGCGTCCGCTCAAGCGATCGAAGCGCAGTACCGGGCCGTCTGCAGCTGACAGGGACGTACTTCCCGCTCCCGGCAGCGCGCACTCGGCCCGTACCCAGATTCGATACGCCGGGACGCCATGCCATAGACAAAGACGGGCGGCCTTCAGCGCCAGCGGTGCAGGCGCGGAGCAGTAGACCAGGTCGGGCAACTGCCGGCTCAGCTGCGCTCTCAACCGCTCCAGAGGGCAATCCTCGACTGGCGAGGTCAGCAACCCCAGCGAATGCAGCCAGCGGCGGCAATCGTCGGGCAGGCACGCCTGGCTGGATGCGTCCTCAACCAGCACCAGTTGTACCCAGGGCAGCCAGCAGGCGAATTCGTCGATGGCGGCTGCCACGGCCAGGATTCCAGCATTGCAGGCAAAAACCAGCAGGCGGGAAACGCCAAACGGCAACGGCCAGCCCACCCCCAGTGGGCCGCGATAAAGCAACGGGCCATCCGTGCACAGCGGCACTCCGCGCCGGCTGGCCGCCAGGATGCAGAGACGATCACGCCCCGGCAGACTGACGTAGTTGAAGGCCCTGGCAGCTTGTACACGATCATCCAGCAAGCAGTACTGGCCAGGAATGATCGACTGTGTTTCGTCATCGTCCAGCTTCACACGCAGGCATTGCGTCGAGTCCGAGATGGACAGCTCCTCCAGCACCCGCGCGCGGCCAATCGTCTGCCATTCCATGCCGCGCCTCCACGGCAACCGCCGGCAGGGTACGCCGGCTTTGACTCAGGCTAAGAAGCCGCAGGCCAATCACCTTGATCGCCATCAAGTTACGTCCGGGAAAATCAATGTGACCGCCGGAGCGGTATTTGATCGGCATCAAAGTCGGACGGTATCAGGGTCGCAGAATCGAACGGCCTCGCCAGTGAGGCGATCCTTTTTCCTGCGGAGGAATTCATCATGTCCGAGCCCGCTAAAAAAGTACTTGTCAGCACCGTTCCCCAACAACCGACAAAGCCTTCGGAGTCGCCCGCCAACCCGTTCCACCCGTGGCGTCCTTTCGATAGTCTGCGCCGCCAGATCGACAGCCTCTTCGACGACTTCGGCCGCGCGCCGCTAAGGCTCCCCTTCAGCCACAGTCCGTTCGATGCCGACCAGTTCTGGCGCCGCGAACCTTTCTCCCATGGCCTACCCGCAGTGGACGTCAGCGAGCAGGCGGATGAGTTCCGAATCAACGCCGAGTTGCCCGGCATGGACGAGAAGGACATCGAGGTCAAGCTGGCCAACGGCAGCCTCATCATCAAGGGCGAGAAGAAGGAAGAGAAGAACGAAACCCGCAAGGAATACCACCTCTCGGAACGCCGCTACGGAAGTTTCGAGCGAGTGTTCCGCCTCCCCCGCGAAGTGGACCCCGAGAAGATCCAGGCACGCTTCAGCAAGGGCGTATTGCAGGTTCAGTTGCCCAAGCGGGCGGAAGCAGTGCATCCGGAGAAGATCATTCCGGTCAAGACCGCCAAGTGATGCGTTGGCGCTCCCGCCGGGAGCGCCCTCTCCCTGACGGCATGAGAACCAGGGCGATACCACCCCATTCAGGGTGGGGCTGCGCAGCGACGGTGCTGGTCTCCGCCGCTCGATCCTGCCCGTTCATGCTTGCGAGGTGCACCATGAGCCAGATCCAGAAACTGCTGCTGATCGCCCATCCCGACCGTCACGATACCCCGGCTTTGCAGCGTGCCACCGCCCTGGCAGGGCAATGCGGGGCCAGCCTGCATGTCATTGCCTGCGTGGAGCCGTTCGCCACCTTCAGTCTGCTGGCCAGGCACGTACAGAACGATGCGCGTGAGAACATGCTGATAGCCCAGCGCGAGCGTTGGGAAAACGAATGCCGTTTACAACGTGGTCGCGGCGTGGGCGTGGAGATGACCTCGTCCGTCCTGTGGACGACCGATCTGCGTACCGATCTGCTACAGGCCATCGGCGAACTGCAGCCGGACCTGGTGATCAAGGACATCCAGCATGAGTCTGCTTTCAAGCGCTCCTTCGCTACTCCACTGGACTGGTTCCTGTTACGCGAGTGCCAGCAACCGCTGCACCTGGTGCACAGCGCGCAGCATCCCCTGCCCCGGCGCATCGTTGCGGCGGTCGACCCGGCAGATCCACGAACCCTGATCAACGGTATCAACGATCGCATCATTGCGGCGGCCAATGGCCTGGCGCTGCAATGCAACGCACAACTGCACCTGCTGTACATCTATGACTGCATGCCCGCCTACATGGCCAACCGTGCGGAAGGCGCGGTGGCCTGGGTCGACCTGGTGGAGGATATGCGCGCCTCCCTGCACCAGGCCTTCGTCCACCTGGCGGACGATCATGGCGTGCCGCAGGAGCGACGCCACTTTCTGATGGGGACGCCACTGCGCGGAGTTTCACGCTTCGCCCAGGAGAACGAGATGGATGTGGTCGTGATGGGCCGCGTGCACCGCACTGGCGTAGAGCGATTAATTGGCAGCACCACGGAGCATGTCCTCGACCAGATTCCCGGCAGCGTACTCGCAGTGGGGGCATGACAAGACATCGAGGATGGAGTGGCAATCGCAGATTTTGATGGGCATCAAAGTCACGCAACGCACCCCGTTCCAGCCTGCACTTGAAGTGGGCCGCGCCAGAGGCGAAGACCATGGACCAGTATCATAAAGTGTTCTTCATCGCCGCCCCTCACTGGCGGCAATCGGCCGCCTATCGAAGAGCCTTGGCGATTGCCCGTAGAAGTCATGCCGCGTTGCATATCGGCATGTTCCTCGAACCACGCCTGGGCATGCCGTTTCTTTCCGATCATCTGCGCGACGAACTGCTTGAGCAATGCCGCGTCGACGTCGAGCGTGACGCGCACGAGCTACGCAGCACCGGGATGGATGTCACCTGCGAAACCCTCTGGAGCGCCGAGCCCTGCCGGGAGATTCTTGATCGCGTGGCGACGCTAAAGGCGGACTTGGTGATCAAGAACGTTCATCACGAGGCGGCATTACGCAGGGTCTTTGTCACACCGCTGGACTATCGCCTGCTCAGAGCCTGCCAGGTTCCATTGCATCTAGTGGCAGAAGCAATCAATCCGCTGCCGCTGAAGGTGGCCGCCGCACTGGATGTCGCCAGACCGGAGCTGCTAGCTAGCGGGCTGAATGAAGGGATCATCGAAGCCGCGCGCAATCTGGCAAGCCTGTGCGGCGCAGAACTGCATTTTCTCCACGCCTGCGACCTGCCGAGCGCCATCGACTACGACTCGGCCACGCTGAGCAGCAGCTGGGACTCCAGCTATGCCGAGCAGGTCCGCATCTCGCTCTACCGCACCTTCAACCATCTGGCCGACCGCTGGCACGTTCCCATGGAACACCGCCATTTCGTCCTCGGCCCTGCCACCCAGGGCATTGCCAACTTCATGGACGACCATCGGATCGATGTCGTGGTCATGGGCATGCAGAGCCGGCTGGGGCTGGACCGCATCCTGGGCAGCACCACCGAGCGCCTGCTGTACCGCATGTCAGGTGGTCTAGTGGCAGTCGGCGCGGACGCGACCGGCCATCCCAGGCTGCAACCTGGCAGCGCGGAACAGCCATGACCGGGGTGACGGGCTCTCCCCTCGGACCGAGGGTGCGCTGAGGAGTCGCCACGCAGCTTAGAGGGAGACTCGACGATGCCACTCGGCCAACGAAGATGCTCGACGCGCTGAATTTCACTCATGGTGCGGTGGCACTGGGCATTGGCATGCTGGTGGGCCTGGTGCGCGAGCGCAGGAAAGGCCAAGGCAGGAGCGGTGCCACACATGGCCTGAGAAGCTTCGCGGCCGCGGCCCTGCTGGGATTCACCAGCATGGCATTGCTTGGCCCAGTACTGGTGGGCGTCATGGGCATCGCGCTTTGCCTGCTGTTGTGTGTTTCCTATCGCGACCAGCCCTGGGGAACCGGTATCACCGGGGAAATCGCCATGCTGCTCGTGCTCTTGCTGGGGGCACTCAGTGCCACGCAACCCGAGCTGGCAGCGGCCGTCGGGGTGTTGATGACCATCCTGCTGGCCTTGCGCGACGAACTTCACCGCTTCGTGCTGCAGCAGTTGAGCGAAACGGAAGTCCGCGATGGCTTGATCCTGCTGACGGTCGCCCTGGTCGTACTGCCGCTGACGCCAAATCGATTCATTGGCCCCTTTGAGGCCCTCAATCCCCGCACCATCTGCACACTCACCCTGTTGTTGATGGGGGTGGAGGCCCTCGGGCACATAGCGTTGCGCATGACCAGTGCGCGTTACGGTATCGCGCTAGGAGCGATCGCCTCCGGATTCGCCTCCGGCGCTGCAACCATCGCAGTGATTGGCCGGCAGGCCAAGGCGGCGGGCAATTCGCACAGGGAGTACGCTGCGGCGGCGGTGCTATCCAACTTGGCGACTATCGTTCAGTTCGCGCTGGTACTGATCGCCATCGATGCACGGTTCCTGACGCTGGTCTGGCCATCGATGTTGCTTGGTGGGACGTCGGCCGCTGTCTTCGGATTAGGCTTGATTGCCCCATGGCGAGGTTCGAGCACCGACCAGCCCGTCCCCACCAACAAACGGGTCTTCAATCTCAAGGGCGCACTGGTCATCACTGTGGTGCTGACCGGCATTTCGCTGTTGTCCTCCGCATTGCTGCACCTGGCGGGCGACAAGGGTGTCTTTGCGGTAGCCCTCGTCAGCGGACTGGGCGACGCCCACGCCGCCATCGCCTCGATTGCATCGCTGGTCGCATCAGGTCAAATGTCCATCACTCAGCTCGCCCCCGCAGCCCTGACGGCACTGAGCGGTAACACCCTCAGCAAGTGCCTGCTCTCTTGGTGGAGCGGCGGTGCTGCTTATGGGAAGTACGTGACCGCCGGCCAGCTTCTGGTTCTTGCATCGTTCTGGTTAGGGCTGTTCGTCTGACTGAAGAGGGCCTAAAGCTCAATTAGGGCAGAAAACGGCCAATAGCGGACGCTTAAAGTGGAAAATGAATCTGCACTCTTGCCCGACATCCCGCCCCGCACACCGCTCTAGTTCAGGCCCTGGTCTGCGCCTTATGGAATATCTTGAACAGCTCCGCCTGCGACTTAACTTTGAGCTTGGCGTAGACGTGGCGACGATGGACCTTCACTGTCTCGGAGGAAATGTCGAGCTTTGCCGCGGTTTCCTTATTGGAGCAGCCACTCAAGACCAGCCGGATGACGTCCAGTTCGCGGTCGGTTAACGGGGTTCCCAGGCGCGTCATCATCTCTTCCAGATTTCCCTGCCAGTGCCCACTCGATGAGTTCGGCGGCTCGCTGACGCCGGCCTCGAAGAACAGACGTTGACGCATTAGTCCGCAGACCCAAGGGCGGACCAAATCCAGTAACGCGATCTGCTGCGGCTCGAAGCGCGTGCGGCTGCCCAGAGACAGGCACACAGTGCGTCCGCCGCTCAAGCAGACGTTGTACTGCACCTCGTCCTGCACCACGTTGTGGGTGAAGTACAGCCGGTAGTACTCAGTATCGCCGAAGCACTCCGGCGCCACCTCGGTCAGGCGGAACAGGCCGCTCGCCGGCCTCTCGCGGTTGGCGATGTAGAACGGGTCGAGCAGATACAGGCCCTGCACATAGTCGTGGAACAACGGATCGGGCCCGCCGCCCTCGTAGGGGCTTTCGGCGAAGATGCGCGGGCGCTCGTCGCTGAACAGCAGCGCCACCCAGCTGCCGAGCTGCACATGCTGGTGGAGCACATCGGCCAGCGCGCGCCAGAAATCCGGCTGGTCCAGGCGCTCGGCGAGCTGCCCGAAAGCGCGGTGCCAGGCTACGTCCAGGAGCGTCAATTCCATGCATGTACCCCCAGGGTTAGCTAAACGGCGGAATAGGAAATTCGATGGCGGCTCGCATACTTGCACTGGCCTGGCGCAGATGTCACCGACTTTTCCGCCCGGCCCCGGTTCATCGACAAGGTCCGAACAATGAAGCTTGAACTCGTGCAACAGGCCGCCCGCGACGGCGACACCCGCTACAACCTCCACCGCATCCTGCAAGCCATCGCCGGCTGCTCGCCGGACACCGATATCGTCATCTTCCCCGAAGCACAGATCACCGGCTTCCTCAATGCGCAGAACATCGCCGCCAACGCCGAAGCGCTGGACGGCCCTAGCGTTTCGGCCATCCAGCGCGCGGCACGCGAGCGCGGCGTGGCGGTGGTGGTCGGGCTGATCGAGAACGACGGCGGCCAGTTCTACAACACCACCGTATTCGTCGCCCCCGAAGGGCTGCTGTTGAGCTATCGCAAAACCCACCTGTGGGTCTCCGAACCGGGGCTGGTACTGCCCGGCGACCGCTACGCCACCCTGCAATGGCGCGGCGTGCGAATCGGCCTGCTGATCTGCTACGACAGCGAGTTCCCGGAAAGCGCCCGTGCCCTGGCGGAGCTGGGCGCCGAGTTGATCCTGGTCACCGATGGCAACATGGAGCCCTACGGGCACGTGCACCGCACCTCGATCGCCGCGCGCGCCCAGGAGAACCAGGTGTTCGCCGCGGTGGTGAACCGCGTGGGCGATGGCGAGGACGAGATCACCTTCGCCGGCTGCAGCGCCGTGGTCGATCCCTTCGGGCATACCCTGTTCGAGGCCGGTAACCGCGAGTGCCGGCACTTCGTCGAACTGGACTTCGGGCAGATCGCCCGTGCCCGCGAGCTTTACGACTACCAGGCGGAGAAGCGCTTCCGCCTGCCGGGGGAACGCATCGAGCACGCCGATGGGCGTCATGAACTGTTGATTCCCTGACCCCAGCGCTTTTCGCTACCTGCCAACAAAAACAGACTGCCGGCCGTCCACAGCAGGACAGGCCGGCCAGGAGCCCTGCATGAAACACCCGCTTCTCTTCTCGTTTGGCCTGGCCTCCTTGCTCGTGCTGGGCAATGCTAAGGCCGAGCAGCCGACCGTGCACCTGTACAACTGGTCCGACTTCCTCGCCCCAGACACGGCCAAGCAGCTTCAGGCCGCCGCCGGGATCACCCTGGTGCAGGACGTCTTCGACGATGCCGAGGTGATGCAAAGCAAGCTGATGGCTGGCCGCAGCGGCTACGACGTGGTCATGGTCCCGGACGACCTGCTGCCCAACTTCGTCAAGGCCGGTGTGTTGCAGGAACTGGACCGCACGCAGCTGGCCAACTGGCCGCACCTGGACCCGGAAGTGCTGAAGAAGCTGCAGGTGAACGACCCCGGTAACCGCTACGCGGTACCCTACATGTGGGGCACCACCGGCATAGGCTACAACGTCGACAAGGTCACCCAGGCGCTGGGTGCCAACGCGCCGGTCAACTCCTGGGACCTGATCTTCAAGAAGGAAAACATCAGCAAGCTGAGCGCCTGCGGCGTGGCCATGCTCGACGCGCCGGTAGAGATCATCCCCATCGCCCTGCACTACCTGGGCCTGCCGCCCAACAGCAAGAACCCGAACGACTACGACAAGGCCGAAGCGCTGCTGCGCGACATCCGTCCGTACATCCGCTACTTCGACTCGTCGAAGTTTCCCTCCGACCTTGCCAACGGCAACATCTGCGCGGTGGTCGGCTGGGGTGGTTCGGTGTACAGCGCCCAGCAGACTGCCGAGCGTGCCCACAACGGCATCAGGATCGCCTACAGCATCCCTCGCGAAGGCGCGCCGGTATGGATGGAGAACATGGTACTGCTGAAAGATGCGCCCCATCCGCAGCAGGGGTACGCGTTCATGGACTACATCCTGCGGCCTCAGATCACCGCGCAGAATTCCAACTATGTGGGCTATCCCAACGGCAACAAGGACGCCACCGCCCTGATCGACGCCCCTCTGCGCGACAACCCGGCGCTCTACCCGTCCAAAGAGATCATGAGCACCCTCTATCCGCTGGAAACCCTGCCCCTGCGGCTTGAACGCGTGCGTACGCGCAGCTGGACCAAGATCAAGACCGGCACCTGATCGGCCTGGAGTCAAAGCAAAAGAGGCCGATTTCTGCTGGTTGTTGCCGGCAGGAATCGGCCAAAGGCGGACATTGCGTCCGCGTTTAGTCCAGAGCCTCCGCCCCCTAAGGTTTCCGAAGCCAGTTGGTCGACTAAAACGACGCCATCGTCAAGCCAACGTTGTCCGTGTTTCAAACTTCCGTCGTATTGCCCATCCGTCGTCATGAATCGACAATATCGCCGACTGAGGAAGGGGTGATTAGCCATGATTCTTCGCGGTATGGCGCAGATGCATATCGACGATCTGCCCTCCAGACTCCAGATACTGGTCCGGGAACTCTCAGGCTCGGAGGTGTTGGGTTTCGTCTGGGTGGTCTTCTACCAAGGGCGTATCTATGGTGCCTACCCCAGTGCCGATCTGGCATTGCGCAAGGTAACCGAGATCGAGCATTGCATCAGCGAAGACGAAATTCCTACAGCGCAAGGTTAACGTCCGCCGTTCTCCAAGCACTCATCCAAACCGACGGTACCCAAAATGCTGCCTCATGCTCCGAAGCCTCGCAGCGCGACAAGGGCGCGACTACATGTGCTGCGTGGGCGTGTCGGGCTGGGGCTGGTTGCAGGCCTTTCAGTGCTGGCGGGAATGACCGATGCGATCGGCTTTCTGGCCACAGGTGATTTCGTCTCCTTCATGAGCGGCAATACCACACGCCTGGCCGTCGCTGTCAGCGACCATGATCCAGCTACCTTGTGGCGACTTTCGCTCGCGGTGATCTGCTTCGTTGCCGGTAACGCATTCGGTATCGTCCTGGCTCGTTGGTTCAAGCGACGCGCCGCTCCCCTCCTCCTCGTTGTTGCCGCTCTCCTTGGATTTGCTGCTATTTGGCCGGCGGACTGCAGGCTTCCTGCTTTCGTATCGGCGATCGTTTCAATGGGGATGCTGAACGCGGTAGTGGAGCAAGTGAATGGCATGGCCATCGGCCTCACTTACGTGACAGGAGCACTGTCTCGCTTTGGCAGAGGCCTGGGGCGCTGGCTGTTAGGGGAGCGGCCCAATGGCTGGCGGGTGCAGCTCGTTCCCTGGAGCGGGATGCTGCTGGGAGGCGCAGCGGGGGCGCTGCTGGAGCAGCATTTAGGTTTAATGGCCATGGCGGTGAGTTGTGCGCTGGCATGCACATTGGCCGTGACCGTCCACTTCGTCCCTCGCCCTTGGCAGTTGGGCTTCATGCCCAGATAGATAGTGCTCGACCGCTCCATCCAACCGCACTTCCTCATCAAGTATCCGCTACTAACCGTCGGAGGAGCACTATGGGACGCTCTGGATTCAGTAGGCCAGAGTGAGCAGGGCACCAGCGAGAGCGGGCGGCATTACCAGCACTCCAAGACAAAGGAAGCGCATGGCGCTCACGTGTTCACCCTCTCGGCGAATTGCGACGAGCCACAGCAAAGTGGCCAGTGACCCGGTAATGGAAAGATTGGGGCCCAGGTCAACGCCGATAAGCAATGCCGCAGTAGTTTGCGTGGGCAGGTCGACCACATTGCCCAGAGCCCCTGCTATCAACCCGGTGGGGAGATTATTCAGGGGATTGCTTGAGATGGCGGCGGTCACCCCGGCCACCCAACTCGCACGGGAAGCTGAATGGTTGGCGAAAGCCGCAAGACGATGCGCTAGCAACTCGATCAAGCCGGTTTGCGCAACGGCCTCCACCAGTACGAACAGCCCTGCTACCAGTGGAATTACGCCCCAGGCAACGTGCTGCAATACGGGCTGCGGACTGCGACGCTGCCTTAGTTGAATCAACGCAGTGGTCGCTATGCCCGCGCAGAAGGTGGGAAGCCCCAATTGCAGGTCAAGCGCCGAAGCCGTCAGCAGCACTGACCCTGTCAGCACAATGCCAAGCGCGCATAAACGAGCGCCAGCGGACAAGGGAGCCAGTTCCACCGCTACTGCCAGTGGCTTTTGCAACTGCTTGCGTTGCGAGAGGCGCAATGCCAGGTAGGTCAGGCTGATCGCTGCAAGTGAAGGCAGGCTGAAGTGCGTGAGCCACTCCCACAGCGGCGGCATATGACGACCGAACACCACCAGATTGGCCGGGTTGGAGATCGGGAGCACGAAGCTGGCTGCATTGGCGATGAAGGCACAGATGAACAGGTAGGGCAGCGGTTCGGCTCTCGTTGCCTTGCAGGCCGCGTAGACGGCCGGCGTCAGGACGACGGCGGTGGCATCGTTCGACAGAAAAATCGTGACCAGGGTGCCAACCAGAAACACCAGGTCGAACAGGCGCTGTCCTGAACCATTGGCATGTCGGGCTGCATACCTGGCCAACCAATCGAATAGCCCCTCCTGCCTTGCCTGCTCCGCCAGCACCATCATACCGATCAGGAACAGGTAGACGTCGCCACCTTCAGCGATCGCCTTGAGGGCAGTGGACAGCGGGATGAGTCCGAGGACGATGAGAATGACCGAGGCCGCAGAGGCCCAGACATACTCGGGCACGCGCCACGGACGCGAGATGACGCAACCGGTAGCGAGAGCGGAAATGGCCCAGATGGGCACGTCAGAAGTGGCTACGGACATTCGATGACTCAGTCACGAGCGGCAAGTCGTCCGGAGCATTGACGATTTTGCGCGTTTCCGGCATTGCAAACCCAAGCAAGAGAAACGCCGCACTCGCAATGGCTGCGAGCGTCAGGAAGGCTGCGTCATACCCCTTCGCCTGGACGACGAACCCGGCGATCCCGGGACTCAAGGCGGCTCCCAGACCGAACACGGTGGTCAGCGCTCCCAGGCTGACGTTGAAGCGTCCGGTTCCTTCAGTAAGGTCTTTCACCACGATGGGAAACAGTGCCCCCAGAATTCCGGCCCCGATGCCGTCGAGCAGTTGGACGCCAACCAGCCAGTAGGGATCATCGGACACGACATACAGCGCGCCGCGCAGCGGGAGGATAAAGAACCCCGCCAGAAGCAGAGGCTTGCGTCCCCATTGATCGGCGCGAGCGCCAACCAGCAGCGCCATGGGCATCATCACCAGTTGTGCGGCGACAATGCAGGCAGAAGTCAGCGGAGTGGCCAGACGTAAATCTGTCAGGGAAAGCTTCTGCCCAACCAACGGCAGCATCGCTGCATTCGCCAAGTGAAACAGAGCACAACAGACCGCGAATATCAGCAGTGGACGATGGAGAAACAGCGATGCCATGTTCACCGGCAGAGCCTGCTCACCAGCGGCTGTATGCCCTAGTCCACGAGCGGCATCCTGATCGATGGCCTCGGCCGGGATGAGCCACACCGAGATGATGCTGGCCACTGTCATACCCGCCATGAGGTAAAACACGACCACCGGACCGAATCCGTATGCCAGGCATCCCGCCAGCAGGGCCGAACAGGCGTTCCCCGCATGGTTGAACGTCTCATTACGCCCCATGCGCCTGGTGAAGGCGCGTGGTCCGGTCATCCCCAGCGAAATCGCGGCGATGGCTGGCGCGAAGACCGAACCCGCGACGGCACTGAACGTTTGAGTGAGGGCGACCAGTCCGAACGACGTTATCGCTGGCAGTAAAAGGCAACTGCCGGTTACCAGAAGGGCAGCGCCCGCGACGACTGCTCGCTTGGCTCGAATCTGGTCTATCAACGCGCCTGCAGGTGTCTGAGCAATGAGCGCGGCAACACCCGCGACGGTCATCAGCAGACCGATCTCAGCAGGCTGCCACTGGTGGACAGCCAGCAAGTAGATGGCCAAGTAAGGACCCAAGCCGTCCCGCACGTCCGCAAGAAAGAAGTTCAGCCAGTCAAGCGAGCGATAGGGGCGTTGACATGCCAGGTTCGGGTCCACTGCAATTCTCGACAAAGGGAAAGTTGACGCTTTGACCACGCCTACCCCATTTCTTCGTCAACAGGTTATGCAGACGATTTGGGGATAGGGGTGCTTTTTGATTCTTTCTTCAGATACTCCTCTTGGTGACGGACCCGATCGAGGTGTTTCACGCCGTTGTCCAATTATTCCTTGTCGTCTTGAGTGACACCCCTGTGAACTTCCTTAGCGCCATGCTGCACACCTTTATCGAGGTTACGACGCACCTGGCGAACACCCCTAGCAACATCGCCCTCCGCCAGGGCTATCGTTGCCGCCGCTACCGATGCCGGGAGACAGGTAATAAAAACCGTGCTGAAGATACGCGTTAAAAAATCTCCTTACGACCAGTGTCTCGGGTCTTTGCTGATAGACAGACTTTCTCGCTGTCAACGCTACCGTCCCTGGGTTTTATGTAATGCCATGCAACGTTAACGGACCATGAACATGGCTGTCACAGACACGCCGATCTTTTACCTGTGAGTCGCGCGGATGCTCCCCATCAGGAACAGCTCCCCCCTAAACGGACACATGTATTGGCAACATTGGATTTCCTGTTGTGTGCCTATCCAGAACCAGTGGCGCTTCAAAAAGCGGCCAAAAGATCCCGAAGATGGCGATTTACGATGAGCGGCTTCTCCAGCATGATCTGATGACCACAGTCTTTAACCACCTCGAAATACGATCTGGAAAGTCGTTCATGAAGGGCTCGCGCATTTTCGGCAGGAGTCAGGCCGTCGCGGTCGCCACTGAGAATCCGTACCGGCAGACACAGTCGACCCAGCTCAGTTTCCGGGATCCAGATCGCCTGACTGACGAGAGCCTTGAAGACATCTAGCCGGTTGTGACGGGTCAGCCGCTCTTCATAAACGACCAGCGCCTGATCTGCATCGGGGTGCCATGCACGCTCGCGAAACCCCTTCGACAGGACGGGCCGGAACCACTCCAGCAGCCATGCCGGCAGCGACAGCAGGCCACCGCGTCCGAGCGGGCGACTGAGCTGGGTGCCCAGCAGCAGCGCCGAATCGATCAATGCGCCCTGACCCTGCCCCTGCAAGGCCAGCAGGCTGCTCACGCTCAGTCCGGTGCCGAATGAGTGTGCAGCAAGGATATTGCGCTCGCCGGCATGACGCCGCAGCACCGCTACCTGATCGGCCACCAGCTCATCCCACGCGTAGTCCGCCGCGCGCCGGGGCTTGTCGCTGGCGCCATGGCCGAGGAGGTCCCAGGCAACCAGGGTATAGCCCTCGGTCTGCAGCTCGCGCCACTGCTCGCGCCATTGGTCCTTGTTGCCGCCGCCGCCGTGGGCGAAGAACACCACCGTTTGCGGGTGGCGATGCCCCCTGCTGTACGCCAGGCTGATGTAGCGGCCGGGGCGGATTTCCACGCGCTCGCCGCGTACCAGCGGCAGGTCTTGCGTCCAGTGTTCAGCCATGCTCAGCAGTCTCCTTGCGATGGGCCAGGCCCAGGTGGGCGCGCAGGGTCCGACCACTGTAGCACCGCCGGAATACACCGCGATGCTGCAACTGGGGCACCACCTGCGCGACGAAATCGTCGAGGCCGCCGGGCAGGTATGGCGGCATGATATTGAAGCCGTCCGCCGCACCAGACTCGAACCACTCCTGCAACTGGTCGGCGACATCCGTGGCTGTGCCGGCGATTACGCGATGACCGCGGGCATCGGCGATGCGCTGGTACAACTGGCGAATGCTCAAACCCTCGCGCCGCGCCAGATCCAGCAACAGGTGCTGACGGCTTACACCAGACTCGGTAGGCGGCAGTTCCGGCAGCGGGCCGTCCAGCGGAAATGGCGACAGATCGAAACCGCCGGCCACGTCCGACAGCAACGACAGCCCCACCACCGGTTGCACCAGTTCCTGCAGCTGCGCGCGGCGCTCTTCGGCCTCCGCGCGGCAGGCGCCGAGGATCGGCAGCACGCCGGGCATCACTTTCAGCGCGTCCGGGTCGCGGCCATTGCGCGCCGCCCGTTGCTTGATATCGCGGTAGAACGCCTGGGCGCCGGTCAGTTCCGGCTGCGCGGTGAACAGCACCTCCGCATGCCGAGCCGCCAGATCCCTACCGACCTCCGAGGCGCCGGCCAGCACTTGCACCGGCGCCACACCAAGGGCCGCCCAGCGCTCGCGTACGCGCTGGAGGAAATCCTCAGCCATGCGGTAGCGACAAGCGTGCTCATAGTGCCGGTCGCGGCCGAAATTGCGCGCCTCTTCGGCATTGCTCGAGGTCACCAGGTTCCAGCCGCTGCGGCCGCCGCTGAGGGATTCGAGGGTGGCGAAGGTGTCTGCCACGTTCGCCGCGTCGTTGTAGGAAGAGGTGACGGTGGCCACTAGCCCGATGTGCCGGGTGCTCACCGCCAGATGCGCCAGCAGCGTCAGCGGCTCGAAATGCTCGGTGCGCGCCATGCGGCTCAGTGCCTCCAGTCGCCCCGGCAGCATGGCCAGGGTGTCGGAGAGGAAGATCGCATCGAGGCAACCGCGCTCGGCGGTGCGCGCCAACGCCCGGTAGTGCCCTACGTCCAGGCCGCCGGCAGCGTGCGCGCCGGGGTGCCGCCAGCCCGCCAGATGATGCCCGGTAGCCATGAGGAAAGCGCCCAGCGCCATCTGCCGTGGCGCCGTCATGCCGGTTCCTCCACGTCGCGCAGCGGGTGCGCGGCGAGCAGCCGGCGCGTGTAGTCATGTCGCGGGGCGCGCAGCACCTGTTGCGCCTCGCCCAATTCGACGATGCGCCCACTCTGCATCACTGCGATGCGGTCGCACAGGCGCGCCGCCACCTGCAGGTCATGGGTGATGAACACCAGGCTCAGGCCCAGGTCGCGCTGGAGTCTTTCCAGCAATTCCAGCACCTGCTGCTGCACCAGGGCGTCCAGCGCCGACACGCACTCGTCGGCCACAAGCACCTTGGGCTGTAAGGCCAGCGCACGGGCGATGCCGACGCGCTGCCGCTGCCCGCCGGAGAAGTCCCTCGGATAGCGCTCGAACGCAGATTCCGGCAGGCCAACCTGCTGCAGCAGTTCTCGCGCGCGGCGCTCTGCCTCAGCCGCCGTCACGCCATGGGCCAGCGGCCCCGCCATGATCTGCCGGCCGACCCGCTGGCGCGGGTTGAGCGAGGCCAACGGATCCTGGAAGACCATCTGCACCTGCTTTCGCAGCGGGCGCAGGCGTCGCTGCGAAAGCGGTGCCAAGTCCTGGCCACGCAGCAGGATATGCCCGCCGTCCGGCCGCAGCAGGCGCACCAAGGCGCGGCCGAGGGTGCTCTTGCCCGAGCCGGACTCGCCGACGATGCCCAGACATTCGCCGGGGCGTAGGCTGAACGAGACGTCGGCCAGCGCGTTGACACGACGCCGGCGCCACAAGCCCTGGCGACTGTCGTAATGCTTGTGCAGGCCGCTCACTTCCAGCAGCGGCGCGGCGTTCGTCTCGAAGCAGCAGGGGCGGCGCTGGCCGGGTACCAGCGCCGCCAGCAACTGGCGCGTGTAAGGATGCTGCGGAGCGTCCAGCACCTGGCGCAACGAGCCCTGCTCCACCGCGCGGCCCTTTTCCATCACCAGCACGCGGTCGGCGATGGCCTCCACCACGGCGAAGTCATGGGTGATCAGCAGCACCGCCATGCCCTTCTCGCGGCGGATGCGCCGCAGCAGGTCGAGCACCTGGGCCTGGGTGCTGACGTCCAGCGCCGAGGTCGGTTCGTCGGCGATCAGCAATGCAGGCTCCAGCGCCAAGGCGATGGCGATCACCACCCGCTGGCGCTGGCCGCCGGAGAGCTGGAAGGGATAGGCGTGGTAGAGGCTTTGCGGCTCTGGCAGACCGACGTAGCCGAGCAAATCGAGCACTCGCTCGCGGCGCTCCGAGGCCGATGCCACGCCGTGCGCGCGCAAGCTCTCGTCGATCTGCCGGCCAATGCTCATCAGCGGGTTGAGGGCGCTCATGGGCTCCTGGAAGACCATGGCGATGTCCTTGCCGCGCAGCTCGCGCATGCCCTCCTCGCTGCGTCCGGCCAGGTCCTCGCCGCGAAAGCGGATGCTGCCTGCCACGGGCGTCAGATGCGCCGGTAGCAGGCGCAGGATAGCGTTGGCGAGCATGGACTTGCCCGAGCCGGATTCGCCGACCACGCAGAGCACTTCGCCAGCCGAAAGGTCCACGGACACCCCATTCACCGCGCGGGCACGGTCGCCGCCCTCCGGCAGATCAATGCGCAGGTTGCATACTTCCAGCAGTTTCTCGCTCATGGGCGGCCTCCCCGGCTGCCGGTGGTCTGCAGCGATTCGCGCAACGCTTCGCCAATGCGCTGTACCGAGAGCACTGTGAGCAGGATCGCCACGCCCGGCAGCAGGCTCATCGAAGGAGCCTCGCGCAGCAGGTTGCGTGAAGCATTGATCATGTAGCCCCAGCTCATTGCTTCAGGGTCGCCCAGGCCGAGGAAGGCCAGCGCGGCTTCGGTGAGGATGGCGGCGGCAAGGATGAAGGTCAGGCTCACCAGCAGCGGCGACAGGCCGTTGGGCAGTATCTGTGTGAAGACGATGCGCGAGGGAGTCTGCCCCAGCACCAGCGCCGCCTGAACGAACTCTCGCTGGCGCAGGCTCATGAACTCACTGCGCACCAGCCGAGCCACCGGCGGCCAAGCCACCAGCGCAAGTGCCAGCACGACTGAGCCGACCGAGGGCTCCATCAACGCCACCAGTACGACGGCCAGAACGAGCTGCGGGATGATCTGGAAGCACTCCGCGAGACGCATCAGCACCTCGTCGACCCAGCCGCCGAAATAGCCGGCGATGGCGCCGATCAGTAGCGCGGGCAGCAGGGTGGCCAGCGTCGCCAGCCCCCCCACGGTCAGCGATGTGCGCGCGCCGTAGAGCAGCCCGGTGGCGACATCGCGGCCGAGCATGTCGGTGCCCAGCCAGTGGCCGGTGTCACTGAATGGCGGGATCAGCGGTCGCGCCAGCATCTCCCAGGGCGAGGCCGAGCATAGCCAGGGAGCCAGAATGGCGGCCCCAGCCAGGAGAATCAGGAAACTGGCAGCAAGAATGGCGCCGGGGCGCAACAGAGCTTTCATCGCACCTCTCCCGCCACGCCGATGCGAGGGTCAAGCAGGCGGCAGAGCAGATCGGTAAGGAAATTGAACGCCACCACCAGGCAGGAGATCACCAGGAACACCCCCAACAGCAGCGCATAGTCGCGCTGGCTTAGGGCGTCGTAGAGTAGCCGGCCGATGCCCGGCCAGGCGTAGACCACCTCGATCAGCAGCGCGCCGCTGGCCAACTGGCCCAGTTGCAGGCCAGCGAAAGTCACCACCGGCACCAGCGCATTGCGCAGCACATGGGCGAGCAGGATGCGTCCCTCGCTAAGTCCCTTGGCACGAGCCAGGCGCACGTGCTCCTGAGGCAGGATATCGAGCATGGCGCTGCGGGTCAGGTGCACGTACATTGCGAGGGACAGGAAGCTCAACGACAGACACGGCAGCAGCAGGTGGCCGAGGCGATCCGCCCACCAGTCCCAACCGTCCAGGTCGGCACCCACGCTCTGCATACCGAAGGCTGGCAACCAGCCCAACTGCACCGAGAACAGCAGCACCAGCAGCAGCGCAAGCCAGAACGGCGGCGTGGCAAACAACACCCAGACGGCACGGCCGATGAAGCGGTCCAGTCGGCCGCTGCCCTGCTGGCTACGTGCGGCGAGCACCCCGAGGGTCACCCCGAGCGTGAGCGACACGGCGAACGCCGAGCCCATCAGCAGCAGCGTGGCCGGCAGGCGCTCGGCGATCAGTTGCCAGACTCCTTCCTGGTTGCGGTAGGAGTAGCCCAGGTCGAGGTGGGCGATCTGTGCGAGGTAGCGCCACAGCTGCACCGGGAGCGGCAGGTCCAGGCCCATCTGGCCGCGCAGCCGGGCGATGTAGTCGGCATCGTCGCTGCCCGCCTCCCCCGCCATCAGCAGCGCCGGGTCGCCCGGTGCCAGGCGCAGCAGCAGGAAGGCGCCAATCAGCACCGCGCCGATAAGGGCGAGCGCACGCCCCAGGCGCGCGCTGGCGTACAGCAGCACATTCATTGCTTGGTGGGCTCCAGATAGACCTCGGCGTAGCTGTCGTTGAGGCTGGTGGCGCTGCGGATCAGGTTGTGCACGCGCTGCTGGTAGAGCGTGGGGAAACGCATCTCGAAGATCGGTGCGATCGGCAGGTCATCGTTGAGCTTGCGCTCCAGCTCGCCGTACACGGCCTGGCGCTGCGGGCCTTCGGGCGTATTGGCGACGCGCTGCCAGAGCGCATCGGCCGCCGCATCGCTGTAGCCGGTGATATTGGCGAAGGGCGATGTCTTGAGGATGTAGTCGCTGCGATACAGATAGGCGGTGGTCAGGTAAGGATCGCCAACCTGGAAGATGAAGTTGTAGGTCAGGTCGAAGTCCCAGTCACTGGCCCGCTGGTACCAGGTGGCGGCGTCGGAGGTCGCCACCTGTACCTTGATGCCCAGCGGCTGCAGTGCCTGCTTGGTGTACTCGGCCAGGCGTTCCCAGGCACCGCCCTTCTCGCCGTTGAGCAGGCGCACGCGCAGCTTGCTGACGTCCACGCCGGATTCGGCGATCAGTGTCTTGGCCCTGACCGGGTCATAGCCGTATTGTGGCAGCTTTGGGTCGTGGAAGGCGCCGAGGAAAGGGCCGGCTGCCACGCGGCCGGTGCCGAAGAAGATGTTGTCGACGATGAACTGGCGGTTCAGCGAATAGAGGATCGCCTGGCGCACCTTGGGGTTGTCCAGGCCCGGCTTTCGGGTGTTGATCTGCAGGAAAGCCAGCCCCGGGTACAGCTCGTAACCCTTCTCCGACGCGGCGACGCCGGGCAGCTGCGACAGGCGTTTGAGGTCGGCGTAGTCGGCATCGCCGCTGCGCAGCACCTGCACCTCGCCGCGCTCGAACGCGGCCGCGCGGGCGGCGGCGTCGGGTATGACGTGGTAGACGATACCGTCCAGGTACGGCAGGCCCTTGTGCCAATAGTCCGGGTTGCGCGCCAGGCGAATGTAGGCGCCGCGCTTCCACTCCTGGAACACGAACGGCCCGGTGCCGACAGGCTTGAGGTTGTACGGGTTGCTGCGGTAGTCGGTGCCGGCATACAGGTGCTTGGGCACGATGGGCCGCAGGCCGCTGCCCAGGGCCGAGAGCAGCGGCGAGAAGGGTTTCTTCAGCTGGAACACCACCTGCTCGGCACCCTTGGCCTGCACGCTTTGCACGTACTCGCCGAAGATGCTTGCCATGCGCTTGTCCACTTCCGGGTAGAAGTCGTTGAAGCTGAACACCACGTCCTCGGCGCTGAAAGGTTTGCCGTCGTGCCATCTCACCCCGGGCTGCAGGTCGAAGGTGTAGGTCAGGCCGTCCGCTGACACCGTCCAGCTGCGGGCCAGCACTGGCTGCGGCTTGAGATCGGTGTCGAAGGTGAGCAGCCCTTCGAGGATCTTGCCGCCGACGTACTGGGTGGCGACGTGGCTGACCACCGCGTGGGACAGTGACGGCGGCTCAGGCTGCGCCACCAGGTCGAGCTGGCCACCACGGGTCGGTTCCGCCACGGCGGCGCC
>OGQD01000092.1_pt1 | contig 72881 bp, 56 predicted proteins | sample 1553091 | NCBI WGS metagenome assembly OGQD01 (sample SAMEA2580290, study PRJEB22360) | human gut metagenome | biome: human gut; feature: human-associated habitat; material: faeces | place: Denmark | collected 2008/2010
AAGAGATTGAAAAAAGTTATATCACAAGCTTTTGTAAACAGCCATATTTGTACGGAGATATTCGTAAAAAAAGTCGCAGAGGCGGCAAAAACAGAAATTAAGAAAAAGAATGAAAGAAAATCACTGTGTGACGTTGTCCATGGGAAATAGTGATTCGGAATAACCCATGCTATTAATAAAAATAAAAAAGAGAATGCCATTATTCTTTACTTATTAAAAATTTTAAGGTGGGATCCAAGTGGATCCCACTCTCCATCTGTCATTCTAAAAATTAGAAGGTTAGTCCTGTTGCACGGCAAGAACCAGGTAAATATTTTGCTTTGCTGGCATCAGCTGTTACAGGTCCACAAGCCCACTGGTAAACTGCATCGCCAGCACTAGGTGCAGCTCCAGACGAAGATTGAGGAACCATAACAATGTGAAGCCCAGCCGCATCTTTAAGATCAGGTGCATCTGTTGCAGAGGCTAAAGTAACTTGAACCTTACCTGTTGTTCCTTTTGTTGCAACAGATGCTACATATTTACTAGTTGCACTCGCAGACTCACATCCCCACTGGTTATCCCCTGGTAAACCCGATGTAGCAGATTGAAAAACTTCTGTAATGGTTGTACGACATGCAGAAGCGGCCAATACACCTTCAGATACTTTAGCGCGAATTGTATAGTTTTGATAAGCAGGTAGTGCCACCGCTGCCAAGATACCAATGATCGCGACAACGATCATCAATTCAATTAAGGTAAAACCTTTTTGTGCGTTCATAACATTCTCCACGAATTGTGTATTTTTTTATAAAGCTTTGTAAGCTAATTTATATGAGCATAAAATATGCCAACTCTGATTATAATCATTTCAAAAGAAAAAACAGTAGTTTATAAAAAGTTTTTTTTGCTTGTGTTTTTTTAAGTATCCAAATTGAAAAAAAGTGACAAATATTGTCACTTAACAACATTTGAGATTTTTCTCGTTAATTTAAAATAATTGGTGAATTATCGAGCTCATCATCTCTATCCGTGATCTGTTTATCATAAAATTGATCTAAAATTTCCCCAATTTCCAAGACACCCGTGACCACCGCTTGTCGATAATTTTTTGCTTTAAGTTCAGTCACGATATGCTGACAAATCGCTTGCCACTCAGCTTCATGCGTCAATGCACAAATACCCCGATCAATCACAATTTCAACCTGACGCTCACACAAATTGAGATACAACAATATCCCACTATTGTATTCCGTATCCCAAACGCCAAGCTCGGCAAAAAGCTGTTCAGCACGGCGACGGGTATTTTGATAATACGCGTGGGAACACGGAATATGCCCCTCAATCACCACCTGTATCTCACCAACATGACCATGTTCTGCTTGTTTAACGGCATCTGCTATCGCAACTTGATCCTGTTTTAAAAAGAAATGTTTACTGGCTGAAAAATAAAATGCATGTTTCAACCAACGCTTTAAACTCGGTTGTGCTTTTTCATCCAATTTCGGCTGAGTGATGATTTGTGTTGTATCTGTTTTCGTTACCATGATCCTGACGCTCCCCCGCCACCAAAGCTACCACCGCCGCCACTATAGCCGCCTCCTCCACCAAAGCCTCCACCGCCGTAACCTCCACCTCCACGACCACCTCCGCCAGAAGCAAAGATTTGCAAGATCAATTGTGCTAGTGAAGTAATCAATAAAAAGAAAATTCCAAAACCCGCCAATATACTGGTAACCAAACCGACACCACTGACCAGTCCAGCCACGATACCCGCCACACCAGCAGTTGCCGCACTCACGCGATTTCCTACTATAAATGATGCAAATACCCCAACGACGATAATGATCAGAGAATAGACCAGCATATGTGAACGTGCTTCTTGTTCATGCATGGCCTGCGCCTGACGTTCTTTTAAGTCAGCCGCAACCTGTTGAGCAATTTCAGGATCAAGATTCAGCACACGTTCGATTTCATTTAAACCTGCCTGTATACCTTGTGCATATTGTCCTTGCTGAAAGTAGGGTGTCATTTGATTACGAATAATCCGACTGGCGACAATATCTGGGATGACTCCTTCCAGACCATATCCTGTCAAAATCTGGATACGTCGATCATTGACCGCAATCGCCATCAGCAAGCCATTATCACGCTTGGCTGAACCTAATTGCCATTTTTCTCCGACCCGCATGGCATAATCAAAAATATCTTCCTGTCCTGTAGTCGGAACAATGACGATACCGATTTGCGCTTTATTATCCTGATAAAGTTTTAATATTTGCTGTGAAATCGCCTGTTTTTGTTCTGCCGTGAGCAAGTTTGCCTGATCAATCACAGGCTCATTCATACTTGGCAAACCTCGAATCGATTCACCATCCTCCATATCATTGGCAATTTCAGGCTGTTGAACCGTAGTCGAGCTTTGCGATGTTGATGTTGCTGACTTTTGTTGCTGCGGGTTTTGCTGCTGTTGAATGATCTTGCCTGCAATGATGGTATCAGCATCATCCGAATCCTGTGCAGTCGCGACTTCGCTCCAGACCGTGGTCGAGAGTAAAAATCCACAACAACACAGCAGCATCAAAACCGCTTTTTTCCAGCGATTTTGCATCTCCAACATGGCAGTTTTGATCATCACAGCACCTATTTATCTAATCAGGTTTAGTTAAACGAAACCGTGGGTGCCTTTTCTGCGCCAGCTTCTGCGCTAAAATTTGGTTTTTCATGCATACCAATCACTTTGGCAGTCATGACTTGTGGGAACTGACGCACATAAGTGTTGTAGTCCTGAACGGTGGTAATATAACGATTACGTGCCACTGCAATCCGGTTTTCTGTGCCTTCAAGCTGCACCTGTAAATCACGGAATTGCTCATTGGCTTTGAGGTCTGGATAATTTTCAGATACTGCGATCAAGCGTGATAATGAACCCGTTAATTGGCTTTGCGCTTCCTGATATTTTTTAAATAGTTCTGGATTTTCAAGTACGCTTTGATCAACCTTTAGTCCTGCGACATTCGAGCGTGCCTGAGTGACCTCAGTTAATACTTTTTCTTCATGCGTTGCATAACCTTTGACCACATTGACCAGATTAGGCACCAAGTCTGAACGGCGTTGATATTGGTTTTGCACTTCTGACCATGAAGCAGTCACCGCCTCATCTTTGGCCTGTAAAGTGTTATAACCACAGCCAGAAAAAGCTAAAGTACTCGCAAGTAAAGTTGCAACCGCAGTCTTTTTTAAAAGATTCATGATGATATCCTCTTAGTATTTCTTGGAATTTTTTTACATAAATGCATTTTAGCGAGGATTGAAAGTGATGTTTGTTTCTTTTCTTTACATCATCAAAAAACGGACATTGCATCCGTTTTTGTGAAACTTACCGTTGTAGTCAATTAATTTAACTATAGAGCTTTGGCACGACTTCTTCCTGAAAGCTTTGCATGTGATATTCAGTTGCCATTTTCTCTTTCCAGTATTTCACAATCTGACTATAGTCCTGTTCCGCTGGATGAAAGTCCGCTTTGTAATAGGACAAATATTCAGGTAATAATTGAATGAGCATCTTAGCTAACAAATACAAGCCAAATAGATTGCCTCCAATTTTAGGTAAACTACGCCATTTATCTTGCCAAAATAAACGCGTAGTTGAATACAGCGTTAGGCTCGCAAAGCCTGTCGTGACGCTACGCATCAACAAACGACGAACACGGTCATCGCCGTACACTGCCTGATACACCTCAAAAGCGACTGCGCGATGTTCGATTTCTTCAATCGCATGCCAGACCCAAAGTTTGATCGCATCTTCATCGAGCGTACTCAGCACTTCAGGATGACGCAAAATATAGCCACCTAATAATGCGGTAAAATGTTCAAAGGCACAGGTAATGGCCAACTGAATTTTAGGATGTAAGCTGCGGACATGAATATTTTTTCGCGCTAACCATGCCTGAAAACGATCCAGATTATAGTGATCACGTCGCCATGCATCATTAAACTCACTATGTGCTTTGGAATGCATGGCTTCTTGCCCAATAAAAGCCGCAATCTGCGCCTGTAATGTTGGATCAGTTACTTTATCCCGAACATTACGTACGCTATGTACAAAAAATTGTTCACCAATCGGAAAGGTCGAAGACAAGGCCGTGAGCATATGTGACATGACAGGTGAATTGGCAAAGTAATGTCGTTTAATTTTTTCAGGGTGAAATTGTAGACGACGTACAGTAATACCAAGCGCTTTCGGACGATTTAGATATGATTTTTGTTTCGTCACTTGAGCTAAGCTCATGGGAATTCCTCAACAATACAACGAAGAAATCAGTATTAGAAATTTCTATACATTTGTATATTGCATAAAAACTCAGCCATTTGCCAAAGTGCTCATTCTGACCAATAAATCCGTTTGGTTCTGTTTGAAAGCACTTTATCGTTCCATTTTAAATGAACTATATTTAAGCAATTTAAATCGGATTTAGACCTACAGTCATGCCCCCACAGACATATAAAATTTGCCCCGTAATAAATCCTGATTTTTCACTGAGAAAAAAATCACAAGCATGAGCAATATCTTCAGGCTGTCCGAAACGTTGTACTGGCACATTCTTTAAAATCTGTTTCGTTTCTGGCGCATCCTTTGGATTGGCTTGCTTAAACAGCTCTGTTTCAATAGGACCCGGCCCAATCGCGTTTAAAGTAATACCATAAGCACCCAATTCCAAGGCTGCGACCCGAGTCAGCCCAATCAAGGCGGCTTTACTGGAAGCATAGGCTATGCATGAGGTTCGGAACTGGCTCACCATCGTGGAGTTTGTAGAATTGGGTTAGGGATTGCACTCGTGCCCAAATCGATGCAGTCATTAAAAAAGAATCATGTGTGATTTATTGAAATTGAAAATAATGACATTCTTTCTGAAACACACTGTATTTGGAATAAACGTAGCTCGTCTATTTTACTCGATCATTTTCTTCAGCTTTTACCTTTTGGCGCAGTATAAAAAGCCCGCATCACTGCGGGCTTCACATCGCTTTTGAATCTCTAGATTTTAAACATCAAGATAATCCAAAATACCTTCTGCTGCTTGACGGCCTTCCCAGATGGCTGTCACCACTAAGTCAGAACCACGCACCATATCTCCACCCGCAAAAATTTTCGGGTTAGAGGTCTGGAATTTATATTGTTGTTGTTCAGGCGCAACCACACGACCTGAACCATCTAAACCGATGTTCGCACCAGTGAACCAGTCTGCTGGGCTTGGGCGGAAACCAAATGCCAGTAAAACTGCATCGGCTGCCAAGACTTCTTCAGAACCCGGAATTGGCTCAGGACTACGGCGACCACGACTATCAGGCTCGCCCAATTGAGTGGTCACGACTTTAACACCAGTCACTTTGCCATTTTCACCAACAACTTCGATCGGTTGACGGTTAAATAGGAAGTTCACCCCTTCTTCACGCGCATTATTCACTTCACGACGCGAACCCGGCATGTTGGCTTCATCACGACGATAGGCACAGGTCACCTGTTCAGCACCCTGACGAATCGAAGTACGGTTACAGTCCATCGCGGTATCACCACCGCCCAGTACAATCACTTTTTTACCTTCGACACTGATGAATTCACCAGCATCTTTTTCCCAACCCTGACAGCGATTGACATTTGCAATCAGGAAATCCAGTGCATCGTAGACACCGTCCAGATCTTCACCGGGGAAACCACCTTTCATATAGGTATAGGTTCCCATTCCCATAAACACTGCGTCATATTCTTGTAGCAGTTGCTCAATCGTAACATCTGTACCAATTTCAGTATTTAAACGGAATTCCATCCCCATACCCGTGAAGATTTCACGGCGGCGTTTCATGACGTCTTTTTCCATTTTAAATTCTGGAATACCGAATGTGAGCAAACCTCCAATTTCAGGACGTTTGTCAAAAATCACCGGTTTTACGCCACTACGCGCTAGAATATCAGCACAACCTAGACCCGCAGGGCCAGCACCAATAATCGCCACTTTTTTATCTGTCCATTTGACATGCGACATATCTGGACGCCAGCCCAGTGCAAAAGCAGTATCATTGATATATTTTTCAGCATTACCAATCGTCACTGCACCAAAACCGTCATTCAAGGTACATGCCCCTTCACATAAACGGTCTTGTGGGCAAACACGACCACAGACTTCTGGCAAGGTATTGGTTTGATGGCAAAGTTCTGCCGCTTGGAAAATCTGACCCTCAGCAATCAGTTTTAACCAGTTTGGAATGTAGTTATGCACTGGGCATTTCCATTCACAATACGGGTTACCACAAGCCAGACAACGATGTGTCTGATTCGCTGCAACATCAGCAGTAAAAGGCTTATAAATTTCCACAAATTCTGCTTTGCGGACAGTAATATCTTTTTTCTCTGGATCTTGGCGTGCTACATCCAGAAACTGAAAGTCATTATTGAGGCGTTCTGCCATGTCTCTCTCCGTGGGTAGGTGCAGAGTTCGCTGTTACCTGCACCTGCCTATGTATATGCAGTAGTGGAATTATTGAGGATCAGCTTGAGTTGCTTTCAAAAGCGTGAGCAAATTAGCAGCTTTTGGTTTTACAAGCCAGAACTTCCGACTGTAAAAATCAAACTCATTGCGGATCTTATACGCCCAAGCACTACCTGTTTCTTTAATGTGTTCATCCAGAATACGAAGCAGGAATTGTTGATGCTCTTCCATCGACTCCGTCGAGATACGGGTCAGGTCAATCAACTCATGGTTGTAATAATCGACAAAGTCATTATCCAGATCGAGTACATAAGCAAAACCACCTGTCATACCCGCACCGAAGTTATGACCGACTTTACCGAGCACAGTCACAATCCCGCCTGTCATATATTCACAACAGTGGTCGCCTGCACCTTCAATCACGGCAAACGCGCCAGAGTTACGTACTGCAAAACGCTCACCCGCCGTACCTGCTGCAAATAACTTACCGCCTGTTGCACCGTACATACAGGTATTACCAATAATCGCAGTATGTTGGGTCTGGAATGGTGAACCTTTTGGTGGGAAGATCGACACTCGACCGCCTGCCATACCTTTACCAACGTAATCGTTGGCATCACCTTCAAGTTTGATATGCAAACCACCCGCATTCCATACACCCAGTGACTGACCTGCTGTACCTTTTAAGTTCATAACGACTGGATGTGATTCCATGTCCAGATTGCCATAACGACGCGCAATCTCACCAGAAACACGTGCGCCAATTGAACGATCACAGTTGCCAACTTCAAAATTAAACTCACCACCTGTACCCGCTTCAATAGCAGGAAGCATTTCTTCCACCATACGCTCAGCCAGCAAGCCTTTATCAAATGGCTCATTACCCTGAACTTCACAGTACTGTGCCTTGCCTTGTGCCGCAGGATGTGACTGCAACAATGGGGTCAAATCAAGATGTGCGTGTTTATCAGTTTCACCCGGCAATACTTCAAGTAAATCCACACGACCAATCAAATCTTTCAGGGAAGCAACACCTAATGCAGCCAACCACTCACGGGTTTCTTCAGCAATGAAATGGAAGAAATTGATGAGCATTTCAGGTTCACCAATATAGTGATCCTGACGAAGTTTGTCTTGTTGTGTTGCAACACCCGTCGCACAGTTATTCAGGTGGCAAATACGCAAGTATTTACAGCCTAACGCGATCATTGGCGTAGAACCAAAACCAAAGCTTTCAGCACCCAAAATCGCGGCTTTTACGACATCCAGACCAGTTTTCAAACCACCATCTGTTTGTACACGAACTTTACCACGTAGGTCATTGACACGCAGTGCTTGATGCGCTTCAGACAGACCAAGCTCCCACGGTGAACCCGCATGATGAATGGATGAAAGTGGGGAAGCCGCTGTACCACCGTCATAACCAGAAATGGTAATGAAGTCGGCATAGGCTTTGGCAACACCTGCGGCAATCGTACCTACACCCGGTTCAGAGACTAGCTTGACTGAAACCATCGCCTGAGGATTGACTTGCTTCAAGTCAAAAATCAATTGTGACAAGTCTTCAATCGAATAAATATCATGGTGTGGCGGCGGAGAAATCAAGGTAACGCCCGGAACTGAATAACGCAAACGTGCAATTAAGCTGTTTACTTTACCACCCGGAAGCTGGCCACCTTCACCCGGTTTTGCGCCTTGAGCGACTTTGATCTGTAAGACTTCCGCAGAAGTTAGATAAGCAGGAGTTACCCCAAAACGACCCGATGCGATCTGTTTAATTTTCGAGTTACGAATCGTGCCATAACGCGCAGGATCTTCACCACCCTCACCTGAATTCGAACGACCGCCAATGGTGTTCATGGCAATCGCAATCGCCTCATGCGCTTCTGGTGACAATGCCCCTAATGACATACCCGCTGAGTCAAATCGTGGCAAAATTGCCTCAACCGATTCAACCTGCTCAACAGGAATTGAATTGGTGGTTTTGAGCTTGAATAAATCACGGATCGTCGCGATTGGGCGGCTATTGACCAGTTCTGCATATTCTTTAAAGTCAGCGTAATTACCAGAACGTACCGCTTTGTGTAATGCATTGATCACATCTGGGTTAAAAGCATGGTATTCCTTACCGAATACAAACTTCAGCAAACCACCCTGATCAATTGGCTTACGTGTTTTCCACGCCAAATCTGCAAGTTTTTTCTGATCATTTTCAAGATCAACAAAAGTTGCACCCTGAATACGGCTTGGTACACCGAGGAAGCATTTATCCACCACTTCTGATGATAAACCCACTGCTTCAAAAAGCTGTCCACCACGATAAGACGCGACTGTTGAAATCCCCATTTTAGAGAGAACTTTCAATAGACCTTTATCAATACCTTTGCGGAAGTTGGCTTGGGCATGTACTGGATCACCAAGTAACTCACCTTTTGCAATTAAATCATTGATTACATCATAAGCAAGGTATGGATAAACTGCCGTCGCACCAAAACCGAGCAACACTGCAAATTGATGCGCATCACGTGCAACACCCGTTTCAACAATAATGTTGGCATCGGTACGCAAACCGGTCTGAATCAAATAATGGTGTACTGCACCTGTTGCTAAAGCCGCATTTGCAGGTAGATATCCCTGACGCAAATTTTTATCAGAAAGGATCAATAACGTTTGCCCATCACGAACTGCCTGTGCAGATTCCTCACAAATACGATTGACCGCAGCTTGTAAGCCTTCTTCTTCACGATAGTTCAGATCAATTTCTGCAATCTCATAACCTGCGCGTTTTAAATTGCGTAATTGATGCATTTTCGAATTTGAAAGTACAGGGCTCGAGATAATCAAGCGATCTGCATGTTCTGGCCCTTGCTCGAAGACATTCTGTTCACGACCTAAACAGGTTTCAAGTGACATCACAATCGATTCACGTAATGGATCGATCGGCGGATTGGTCACCTGTGCAAATTGTTGACGGAAATAATCAGAAACATGGCGAACTTGACGCGATAAAACCGCCATTGGCGTATCATCACCCATTGAGCCGACAGCTTCCTGACCACTTTCAGCAATCGGACGTAGCATCTGGTCACGTTCTTCAAACGTCACCATAAACATTTTCTGAGCCGTCTTTAACTCATCGCCAGCCAATCCCTGCTCAGATAATTTTTCTTCAAGCTCAGGATCTGCCTGTAAGCGCAAAGCGTGTTCACGCAACCACTCACGATATGGACGCATTTTTTTCAGATGTGTGCTGACATCATTGGTGTCGAGTAATTTACCTGTAAAGGTATCGACCACCAGAATTTGACCTGGCCCGACACGACCTTTAGAGACAACATCTTCAGGTTGGTAGTCCCACACCCCAATTTCAGAAGCAAGGGTAATATAATCATTTTTGGTAATCACCCAGCGCGCAGGACGTAAACCATTACGATCCAGCATACAAATCGCATGACGACCATCTTGGATCACCAGACCCGCTGGTCCATCCCATGCTTCCATGTGTTTAGAGTTAAACTCATAAAAGGCACGTAAGTCTGCATCTAGAGTTTCAACGTTTTGCCATGCAGGTGGAACCAGCATACGTAAGCCACGGAATAAATCCATGCCACCACCAACCAGAATTTCAAGCATATTGTCTAAGCTTGAAGAGTCTGATCCAGTACGGTTTACAATTGGATTAAGCTCAGTTAAACCTGGTAATAATGGGTTTTCAAATTTCGGTGTACGCGCTAATGCCCAGTTACGGTTAGCGGTAATGGTGTTGATTTCACCATTGTGCGCCAAATAACGAAACGGCTGCGCTAAAGGCCAACGAGGTAATGTATTGGTTGAGAAACGTTGATGGAACACCACGATATGTGAAGTCAGACGTTCATCCGCTAGATCTGTATAAAAGTCAGCAATTGCTGCTGGCATCATCAAACCTTTATAGCTGATCACATTTGAAGACAAAGTCGTTACGTAGAATGAGCTATCGTTTTGTAATTTTTGTTCAGCACGGCGACGCGCCAAGAATAATTTACGGTTGAATTCAACCTCAGTCACGCCCATTGGACAGTTTACAATAATTTGTTCAAAGACAGGTAAAGACTGAAGTGCAATTTCACCCAATACATCGTTATTGGTTGGCACAACACGCCAAGCCAAAACTTTTAAGCCTTCTGCTTCAATTTCCTTGTTCAGGGTATTTTTTGCGTGCTGCGCCAATGCAGGATCTACATTAAGAAAAACGGTACCCGCAGCAAAAATCTCACTCAACGTGATATCACTGAGCTTTTTCGCTTCATCACGGAAAAAAGCTTTTGGCATAGCCAGTAATAGACCGCACCCATCCCCTGTTTTACCATCAGCGGCAATACCACCACGATGCGTCATGCAACTTAAACTGTGAATTGCGGTTTGAACAAGGTGGTGACTTGGTTGGCCCTTCATCTGGGCAATCAAACCAAAACCGCAGTTATCTTTAAACTCATCTGGTTGATATAAACCTTGAGCGGGAGCTACAGTATGAGGCGATGGCAAGTGCATAGCGTACCCTTCTTTCAACATGGCTCTTTCGAGCATAAAACGATCAATTTACTTCGCGACGTTGTCTATTACTCACGTAAAGCTAAATGTTTTACAATCCATTTTTGCATTACTATCTGACTATACGCCCTTTGTGGCAAGCAGACAGCAACTTTCTTGGCAAAAACGTGTTGAGTTATTTCGCACTGTTTTATAGCAGTTTAAAACGACGATTTCGCATACTAATTAAAAGATTAAGCTCCAAAATAGGGACAAAGTGATCAATTAGCGCATCGATAATGCAAAAATAATGCCAATACCAATTAGAAATAACTAAGTGATTTAATTATAAAAGATAATTAATTTTGTATTTTTGTAACGCCTTAAAATAAACTTAAATTTTGAACCAACATTGTGCAAAATAATATTTAAGATTGATTCGTGCACTATTTTTGTGCATGTATTAATTAAATGGATCACTTATTTCGCGTTCATTGTTCCGCGAAGGACGATTTTCCACATTAGGCGTATTAGGTGCAGTACTACTTGGATTTGGAGAGGAAACATTATTTGATTGGCGCTGCACACCGACCACATTTCCGTCTTGATCACGCTGAGTAACTGTTGTTGAGGTCGTTGGAGCAGTAGGTGCAGACTCAACGGAGGGAGTTGGTAATACAGGGGCGACAGGCATCGGTGCGTTTCTTAGATTAACGCTATAAAGTTGCCCTGCGCTGCCCTTAATTTCTTCAGAGCCTAAATCATTAATCAACGGTAAATAATTAGCCAAAGACACTGCCTTCGGGTGTACTGAAGCAGGGAATTTCAGATTTAATTGCGATAATTGATGCGTTGCATCCGCTTCACGATTAAATACCCCATAGGCTAGAACGTATTGTTCTTCCTGATTTTCCCCACTTAAACGAAAGTAAATGAAATTTTTACGGTCAGACTGACTCTTTAAATAGTTTTTAATAATATTTTCATTAGATGAACGAAATAACTCAATGGTCCAGTTTCGCTGATTTTCCTGCATAAACTTAGTACCACGAAACTCTGCCTCATGATTTCCTGCTGTAATTACACGCATAGTTAAATCTAAGGGTCTGACTTCATCAGACAAAGTCCCCAAATTGGTCGTCGCGGTCACTTTCTGTGGCTGAATCTGAGACTGTGTTTCAACAATATCTTGTTTTTCGACTTGTACCACTTTATCTGAACTGGTGATCGCCCAAAAGATCAGCGCCAGCAATAAGCACAGCAGACCAAGCACTAGCCAACTATAGTGCTGAATATTCTGCCACAGCGTACGTGATACCGTCATATTACACCCAATCTCACTCTGCCTGATTTTCCAAAATAACCTGTTTCATTTTCTCAACATCAAATTCTTTGGTAATGACAGCCTGACCCAGTTGTTGTAACAGTACCAATCTCAACTGTCCATTCAGAACTTTTTTGTCGTGTGCCATATAAGACAAAAACTCATCCAATGGAATTTTCGGACATGATATCGGCAATTTTGCACGTTGAATGATATTTTTTGTACGGTGTAAATCTTCAGCGGAAATCCAGCCCATGCGCTGTGACAAATCAGCAGCCATGACCATTCCCGTTGCTACAGCTTCACCATGTAGCCATTTACCATAACCCAAATAAGACTCAATCGCGTGACCAAACGTATGTCCCAGATTTAAAAGCGCGCGCTCACCCTGCTCTTTTTCATCGTTCGCCACAATTCTAGCCTTATGCGCACAAGAACGATAAACCGCTTGGGCCAATAGACTTTCATCACCAGCAAGTAAACCATCCATATGCTGTTCTAACCAAGATAAAAACTCAAGGTCACCCAGCAATGCATATTTAATCACCTCGGCCAGCCCAGCAGACAACTCACGTGCTGGCAAAGTACGCAACTGTGCCATATCCGCCATGACGACCTCAGGCTGTTTAAACGCGCCAATCATATTTTTGCCTAAGGGGTGATTAATCCCTGTCTTTCCACCGACGCTAGAATCTACTTGAGAAAGCAAAGTCGTTGGCACCTGAATAAAATAAACACCTCGCTGGAAACAGGCTGATGCAAAACCTGCCATATCGCCAATCACGCCGCCTCCCAATGCCAAGACCGTACAATCACGATTGAAACCCGCTTCTAACAATGCATCGAAAATAAGGTTTAAATTTTCAAGATTTTTATATTTTTCACCATCAGGCAGCACACAGGTCGCCACTTTTTTACCCAAAGATTCTAAATCATGAACATAATGGGACAAATACAGTTGTTCCAATGTGGTATTGGTCACGATCATCACTTGCTGACCTTTAATATAAGGTGCCAACAATGTTTTTGGATCTAACTGACTACCAATAAAAATAGGATAACGACGATCACCGAGTTCTACATGAAGTGTTTGCATGAAACTTTAATGCCAATAATAAAATAATAGCCTAGTGAGATTCTGCTGCCAAAATCACACGTAAAATATGCTGTGCCAATTCTCGTGCAGCCCCTTGATGTGTTTCTATCACATAATGTGCAACTTCACGATACAGAGGATCACGAATTTGAAGTAGATCTTTGAGTTTTTGCTCTGGGTTTTCAACCTGCAATAATGGTCGATTTTTATCCCGATAGGTACGCTGTAATTGTAATTCTACAGGCGTATAAAGATAGATCACAATACCTCGGTTTTTCAAATAAGCGCGGTTTTCGGCTTGAGTCACCGCACCACCACCTGTAGCCACAACCAATTGTCTACGCTGGGTTAACTCATTAATGACTGTTTTTTCCCGCGAGCGAAAACCAATCTCACCTTCTTTTTCAAATATCCACGGAATACTGGCTCCAGTTTTACGCTCAATTTCATGATCACTATCCAGAAACTCGCGCCCCAAAAGCTCAGCCAAGTGCCGTCCTACTGTTGTTTTTCCTGCTCCCATTGGCCCCACCAAATAGATATTTGGCAGAGCTCTAAACTCTTTGCCTAGCAAGGAGTCACCTATTGCATAACTTGAATTAAACTTATATTACTGATTTCTCACCTGAGTGTCATTAACAATTCTCGGGGTAACGAAGATCAACAACTCTTGTTTATTATCTGATTTGACATCTTTTCTAAATAAACGTCCCACCCAAGGTAAGTCTCCCAAGAAAGGCACTTTCGTCTGTTGATTAGCTGTTGTTTGTTCAAACACCCCGCCCAGAATCACCGTTTCACCATTATCGACCAACACATTGGTATTAATCGTGTTTTTATTCAAGATCAATTCACCATTTGGTGCTTGGTCAGCAACTGAGTCTTTGGAAATATTCAACAGCATCTGGATTTTACCATCAGGTGTAATACTTGGTGTGACTTCAAGACTGAGTAAAGCTTCTTTAAATGAAGTGGTTGCAGTGGAACCTGCCGCAGAGTTTGTGGTGGACTGATAAGGTACTTCCTGCCCCGTTGCAACTTTGGCGGTTTGTTTATCGGCAGTCATGACTTTTGGCGTTGAAATCACTTCACCATAACCATCTGCTTGTAATGCAGATAATTCCAAATCCAGCATAAAGTCAGACAAACTAATTAAGCCAAAGGCAATTTTACTCGCACCCGCAGAAGTGACACCTAAGTCTACATTCAGGTTATCTGGGCGTTCGATGGTGTATTTACCATCGTCATCTGGTTCACGCAGATTCCATAAAGTGGTTTCACTACCACCGACCAACAAATCATTATTTTTGGTAATCCCCTGTGAAAGCACACCCCACTTCACCCCCATTTCTTTGGTAAATGAAGTGCTTGCTCGCACAATCCGCGCCTCCACCATCACCTGCTTAACACGCACATCCAATAAATCAATCATTTTACGAATCTGATCAATTTTCTGTGCAGTATCATTAATGATTAAAGTATTGGTCCGCGGATCAATCGACACAGTACCTCTTGGACTCAGCAAACTACCAACACTATCACCTAGCGGCTCTGAACCACCTGATGATGAACCTGAGCTTGAGCTGTTTTTACCTTGAGTCATCAATTTTTCAATATCGGCGGCTTTCGCATAACTGAGTTGAATATATTCAGTTTGTAATGGTGCAAGCTTGACACTTTGCGCAATCGCTTTGGCTTCCTCTTCCTCAGCTTTGGTTAATTCAGTAACAGGCGCAATCCAGATCACATTACCGTTACGGCGTTTATCCAGATTTTTAGTTTTTAAAATAATATCTAACGCCTGATCCCACGGTACATCCTTTAAGCGTAGAGTAATATTGCCCTGTACTGAATCTGCCGTCACCATATTGATATCAGTAAAATCTGCCAATAACTGAAGTACACGACGCACTTCAATATCCTGGAAATCTAGAGAGATTTTTTTACCACTATAATTTGGCGTAGAACGTGCGCCTAACTGATTACGATCCACTGGACGTTTAAGGCTTAAAGTCAGTTTATTTTCTGCCTGATATGCCATATATTCATAGCTACCAGCAGATTGCACCACGATTACCCCATTGCCGCCTTCATTATAGGCATCCACACTCGCAACTGGCGTGGCAAAATCATTGACATTTAAACGTCGTGCTAAATTGGTTGGAATTTTATTGCCAAGCATACGCACAACAATTTTACTGCCTTGTTGTTGTACATCGACAGGCGTATTACTGCCAAGCAAATCGATAACCACTTGACCTTCGCCCTGCGAGCCGCGCTGAAAACCAATATTAGAAACCCCTTGCTGAATATTCGTTGCCGCTGGCATAGCAACAGCGGCAGGAGTCATTACTTGTTGAGCACTATTAATCTTTAAAATAAAAGTATTGCCTTCAACACGTGTAGTAAATGCTCCAGCATCTTTTAAATTTACGGTTAAACGTGAACGCTTCGCATCAGATACTACATCGACACTGCTGGCTTCATTGGTCGCGACAGCAATAGTATTTTGTTTAAGACCCAGCTGAGCCTTATCAAAATCCAAAATCAGTCTGGATGGCTGTTCCATTTGATATGCTTGTGGTTGCGGTGGCAAACCATTGAACATCACACGGATTTCTGTCCCCTGTCCTGCGATATTCATGGGCACAATATTGGTAATACTGACCTGCGCACTAGCCACTTGCATGATTGCAAATGCAACCGCACCCATTGAAAACTGTCGAACTGTATGATTCATTGACTCACCATCCCCAATCAGAAATTTTTTTAAACCCTTTTTCATTGTTATTCCTTTCATACTTAAGGCTCAGGCCCAATCAGAACCAAGGTACGCGGACGCTCAACATAACCATCTCGACCATCTGGTACAATTTCAACCAAATCAATTTGTGTCGGACTGATTCCGACAATTCGCCCTTGATTCATTCCCATATAGCTTCCAACCTGAACCCGCTCAACTTGCCCATCAGGCGTCTGAATTAATGCAAGAATCTTTCCATTTTGGCTACGCATACTGCCTTTCATATTTAAAGATTCGAGTGCGTAGCTTTCAAGTGGTTGCGGCTGACGATTAAAGTTCGGATAAACCCGTTTACCTGCCATAATTTTGAGTTCAGCTGCCAAAGAGCTAGGTAAAAATGGGCTTTTCAACTGCATGGCTGAATAGGTAAAACTCGGCACAGGCGTGAAAACAGGTGCTGGCTCAATCGGCAAAGGTGGCTGATTACGAATGGCTGCCATTTGTTCATTTACAGCGTCAATACGTGAATCACAACCAACCAAACCACAACATACGATTGCCATGAAAATACTATGTTTTTTCATTATTTTGCCCCCGCTGCAACTGGAGCAGAAGCACCACTCGCCTGATCATCCGCACCTATATATCGATAGGTTTTTGCTTTCACGGAATAACTAATTTCAGGAATATCTGCTTTTTCTTTAACCTGTTTACCTTCAATCACAAAATCATGCAAAGTTACAATACGAGGCAATGCCGCAATTGCGCTTACAAATGCACCAAAGGCATGATAATCCCCAGTCGCATCAATCGAGATCGGCTGTTCAATAAAGAACTCTTGTCTAACTTCATTTTCAAGACGGATATTTTTAAATTTAAGTCCAGAATTTACCCCTGTCATATTGATATCTTCAACCAGACTTGGAATTTCTGTTTCTTTTGGAAGTTGCGCCAATTGCTGGTTAAAATTCGATTCCATTTCCTGCAACTGAACCTGATATTGCTGCAAGTTACGTAATTTTGAATCCTTTTCACGAAACTCGTTGAGCAAATTCTGCTCTTGTGCCTGAGCTGTTGAGATCGCATCCAGTTTAGGCTTAATGGCTAAAAAATAGCCCAAAGCACAGACGGCGAAGAAAATAAAAATCCAGCAGGTAATCTTAACTGAGAGTGGCCATCCCCCGTAGTTATTCATATCCAGCGTATTAAACTGCTGAAGAAATTTATCTAAGGTCAATTTCTTTTTCTTTGGTGCAGCAACTTCAGGATCTAGTTCATTGAATTCATCACGACTCATTGTGCTGCCCCCGTATTTGAACCTGATTGATCGTTATTATCTTCTGTAACTGATGCCCCAATTTCACCCAAATCTGTGGTCACAACGAAAGTGCCATAGCTTTCTTCGACACGCGGCACCACAGAGCTTTGATTCTGATCTTTTTTATCATCTGCTGCCAAGAAGGAGTTCATAAAGGCATTACGATACCACGGTGAAGCCTCTAAGTTACGCAATAACTCTGCAACAGTATTTGGACTTTCCGCTTTGCCTTCAATGGTAAATTTATCGCCTGTACGACTGAATTTGGTCAGATACATATTACTGGGTGTCACCCGCACCAATTCATCAATCAAGCGAACGGTTACTGGACGTTGACCTTCCAAACCTTGAATCAGCTTCATACGCTCTACAATCGCATTTCGGCGCTCTTGTAAGCCATCCAGTGATTTCAACTGCGTATCCAGATTCTGGTTAGTACTGACAACCAATTGATTGGCTTGTTCTTGATCATTAAGCTTATGATCATAAAACAACCAAGCTAAGACCACAGCAACTACCCCAAGTACTGCAACGGCAGCACTAAATGCAATAAATTGTTTCTTGCGCTGCTCTCTTAGCTCATCACGCCAAGGGAGTAAGTTAATCTTTGCCATTAATCAAAACTCCTCAATGCCAGACCACATGCCACCATTAAAGAAGAGGCATCATTTTCAATTTTTTTGATATCTACCTGAGGAGAAAAACCCATTTGTAAAAACGGATTAGCAGTGGTAACGCGATAACCTAATTTTTGTTGTAGAAGTTTTGGCAAACCAGGGATGTTGGCATTACCACCAGCCAATAAAATATGGTCAATTTCATTAAACTGTGAGGAAGAAAAGAAAAATTGTAAAGATCGTGCAGCCTGCTGAACCAACGCTTCTAAGAAAGGTTCCAGCACTTCAGTATCAAAATCATCAGGTAATGAGCGTTCTTTTTTAGCACGACCTGCTTCTTCAAAAGATAAACCGTAACGTGTCTGAACGTCCTGCGTCAGTTGCTTTCCACCGAAAACCTGTTCGCGGGTATAAATAATCTTGCCATTTTGCATGACCGAAAGTGTGGTCATGGTATGTCCGATATCTAAAATACCGACGGTATTAACACCCATCGGTAAAGTATCAGCAAATACCCCGAAAGCCCGTTCCATTGCGTAACTTTCGACATCAGCAACTTTCGGTGTTAAACCTGCAAGCTCAAGCACTTCTACACGTGTTTCAACGTTTTCGGTACGGGTTGCAACCAATAAAACATTGACTCGTGTAGGATTTGCCAAACGATCAGGCAGCACTTCAAAATCCAGACTAACTTCGTCCAGTGGAAAGGGAATATATTGCTCTGCATCCATACGGATTTGAACTTCACGCTCATCATCCGTCATATCCGCATCCATTTCGATGATCTTATGAATCACCATGGAAGTCGGAATCGCAATAGCGGCATTGGTCGATTGAGGATTGGCCAAGTTAATCACTCGCTCCAACGCATCCCCGACTGCTTCCGGATTGAGAATGTTCTTCTCAACCACGCTATTTTCTTGTAAGGGTATCAAGGCATAGCTTTCTACCCAGTAGCGACCGTTTTTTACAGAGAGTTCTAATAACTTAACAGAAGTCGAACTAATATCGACCCCTACTAACCCCTTATTTGGTTTACGATATAACATGCGCACGATAGCATTATCCTATTATTTTTTTATCCCCAAACAAAACAACAAGCTGATCTCGGTCTCTAATTTTATACGGATACAATAAGGCATCTAACAATCCGCATGTCTAAAGGATATACTGACCATCAATTCGTTTGCTATTAGCTCTTATTAAAACTTACTTGTTATGAAAAAGCTATCCAGTTCAGGTCATGTTCATCCATTTTTTTTGGTACTTATCATTATTTTAGTCTCAGTTCCAATGGGTTTTTATGGCATGTATCTCTATATTGCGCCATCCCTACCTGAAATGAGCTCTTTAAAAAAAGCGCCTTTACTAAAACCATTACAAGTTTATACGGCTGATAATGAGCTAATCTCAGAATATGGCGGCAAACTTTCTGTGCCCGTAGAATACGATCAAATTCCACCTACTTTTATTCATGCCTTTCTTGCAGCAGAAGATTCTTCTTTTTTTGAGCATAGTGGCATCAGCTTTAAAGGTTTAGGTCGTGCAGTCAGTGAAACCATTACAGGTTCTGATGTGCAGACAGGTGGTTCTACGATTACCATGCAGGTGGCCAAAAATTATTATTTAAGCCCAGAACGTACTTTAAAACGCAAACTTACCGAAATCTTTCTAGCACGTAAAATCGAACAAAACCTGAGCAAAGAAGAAATTTTGACGTTGTATGTCAATAAAATCTTTTTAGGTAAAAATGCCTACGGCATTGCCGCCGCAGCCAAAATTTACTACAACAAAACTTTAGATCAGCTCAGTATCGCAGAAATGGCCATGCTAGCAGGTTTACCTAAAGCACCGTCACGTTTCAATCCTGTTGCGAATCCTGAACGAGCTTTAGAACGTCGTAACTGGATTTTGGGTCGTATGCTACAACTAGGTTATATCACTCAGACCCAGTACCAAACTGCGGTTGCTGAACCCATTAAACTTGATATGCCAGACCGTGGAATTGCTAATCGTTTTCCTTATGTTGGTGAAATGGTGCGTTCTGAACTGGTCGAAAAATTTGGTGAACAAGCAATCGATTCAGGCTACAAAGTTTATACTACGATTGATAGCAAACGCCAGGCTTATGCCGAACAGGCAGTTCAGGATGGTCTGGAAGCCTATGATCGTCGTCATGGTTGGCGTGGTGCTGAAGCACACGATAAACCTTTAAATTCATTTATGGCTTATGCCAATACCTATCCTGCGCAAGTGACTAAAGTCAATAACTCGACTTTTGAAGCCTTAATGCAGGATGGATCAACGATCACTGTTCCTTGGTCAGGTATGTCTTGGGCACGTCCTTATCGAAATGCCAATAGTGTCGGGGGTGCGCCAAGTAATGCATCACAAATTGTCAAAGTCAAAGATATTGTTCGTTTACGTCCAAATGCCGAAAAAACCTCTTGGGCACTGGTACAGATTCCAAATGTACAAGGTCAATTGATTGCTTTAAACCCAAATGATGGTGCGATTGAAGCGATTGTCGGTGGCTACAACTTCTATCAATCCAAGTTCAATCGTGCGTTACAAGGTTGGCGTCAACCTGGTTCAACCATCAAGCCATTTATATATGCACTGGCTTTAGAACGTGGCATGACGCCTTATACGATGGTCAATGATAGTCCGATTACGATTGGTCGCTGGTCACCTCGAAACTCCGATGGCCGTTATTTAGGCATGATCCCGTTACGTCGTGCCTTATATTTATCACGAAATACGGTTTCTGTACGCTTACTACAAAGTGTTGGCGTTGAGCGTGCGCGTCAATTACTCATGGACTTCGGTTTACAGGAAAATCAGATTCCACGTAACTTTACGATTGCCCTTGGAACGCCACAGGTACTTCCTGTACAAATGGCGACGGGTTATGCCACCTTTGCCAATGGCGGTTATCGGGTACAGCCTTATTTTATTAGCCGTATCGAAGATGCTTACGGTAAAGTAATTTTTGAGGCCAAACCTGAATACGCGTGTATTTCGTGCATTAATGAGACTGAAAACACCGTTACGGATGATGAGCAAAAAGCGCAAACTCCTGATGATGAAGTGATTGAAGTCACTAATCAAAGTATGCAGACCGAAGCAACAAACACAGCATCACAAACCCAAGCAACAAGTCATTCTAGTGATTATCGTCAGGCGCAACGGATTTTAAAATCCAGCTCGGCCTATGATATGGCCAATATTTTGCGCGATGTAATCCAACATGGTACAGGACGTGCAGCACTGAAAATAGGACGGGATGATTTAGGTGGTAAAACGGGTACGACCAATGACGCCAAAGATGCTTGGTTTGCAGGTTTCAATAGCAAACTGGTTTCTATCGCATGGGTCGGATTTGACCGTCCAACCACACTGGGACGACGCGAATATGGGGGTATCGCAGCACTGCCAATCTGGATTAACTTTATGGATAAATCCTTACAGGGAACTGCCTCTTCGTGGGTTCAATTGGATAAAAATGCTAAAGCGCCAATTTCCCGCGAACAGCCAAGTCTTCAGGAAAATAGCAGTAAAAGCCGTACAGATCGCACTTCACCACCGCTCGCACGTCCACTTTATGTGCCTGCCCCAGCAGCGCCTGCTCGAACATCGGATAATGACTTTGCTGACTTACCAGGTGAAGAAATTCTGATTCCTTCAGAACAGACACCACCATCGCTCAATCAAAATCAACCTAAACATGCTGAGCCTGCTAAACGTGATGCACTTGAGGGCTTAATCAATCAGGTGACCTAAATTTACTCATCCGTTAGACTTGTCTTAAAGCCATCTTTCAAGATGGCTTTATTTCTTTTGGAAAAGATACATTTGAAAATGCGCTGTAAGTTCAAACTGGGTTTGCTGTTCCAATTGCTGTCTTTTTTCAGGCTTGGCTTTATAGGCATAGGGTGTCATTGCAATCAGATTTTTCAACTGATCCTGATCCAAATCAAACTGGCTCTCGACATGTTGTTGCAAGACCAACTCAAAATCGGACTGTAATTGCTCAACAAACTTATTGGGCTGATGGGGTTTTACTTCATCAAATAGCGCTTCACGCAACGCATATAAATGCTCAGGCGCAGGCGTCACCACCAATAAATAACCTTTTAGTTTTAAGGCTCTTAAAATTTCATCTTTCGGAATCGGGCTAAATAAGCTGGTACAAATATCAATACTTTGATCAAGTACAGGTAAGGTTGCGCCTGTCCCCACCACCCAAGTCACTTGAGCGTTAAGCTTGGCCGCACGTTGAACTGCCGTTTTTGCAATATCTAGCCCAATACATTGCTGAACTTGTTGCTGCATTGCAGACGTGTTATAGCCTTCGCCGCAGCCAATGTCCAATAATGTATGCAATTGCAGTTGCTGCAATTGAACCACGACTGCATCCCGTAAAGGCTGGTAAAAACCTTCGGATAGAAAAAGACGACGTGCCAATACAGACTCAGGTGTATCTCCGGGTGTTTTACTGTGTTTGTGTTGAACCACATGTAAATTTACATAACCTTGTTTGGCCAGATCATAACTATGCCCTTGCTCACATCGCCATGTGCGCCCGATCAAATTTAAAGCCTGACGACACACTGGACACATCAACACACTCATGATTTTCTCTCATATAAAAAAAGCCAGCTTTGCTGGCTTTTTGAGTTTTTCAGCTTAACGTAATTTTAAAGTCATTAGACCTAAAACCACCAGCATAATGGTGATAATCCAGAAGCGAATCACCACCTGTGTTTCTTTCCAACCCTGTTTTTCATAATGGTGATGCAACGGCGCCATCAAAAACACGCGTTTATTACGCATGCGTAATGACCCAATTTGCAGGAAGACAGAAATCGCTTCCATCACAAATACGCCACCCATAATCGCAAACACGATTTCCTGACGTACCATGACTGCAATCGTACCCAGCATTGCACCGAGTGCCAATGCACCGACATCACCCATGAAGATTTGAGCAGGATGTGCGTTGTACCATAAAAAAGCTAAGCCCGCGCCGACCATTGCGGAACAAATTACCACCAGTTCAGAAGTGTATTTGACATAAGGAATATGCAAATAGTTGGCAAAACGGATATCACCCGCCAGATAAGCAAACACCCCCAAACCTGCGGCAACCATCACAATCGGCATAATCGCCAAACCATCCAGACCGTCGGTTAGATTGACTGCATTAGATGCACCGTTAATCACAAGGTAGGTGAAAATAATAAACGCAATGCCTAAAGGTACTGCGGATAATGGAATTGATAGATTTTTGAAAAATGGAATCAACAAATCCAGCATGTTCGCAGTATGAATCGGATTCGGCTGATGAATCGCGATCACATACAATGCAATCCCTGCTCCAAGTGAAGCCAGCGATGTCCAGAAAAACTTTTTACGTGCCGGCAAACCAGCATTGTCCTTATAACGGATTTTAATCCAATCATCCGCCCAGCCCACGGCACCAAAGACCACCATGACTCCAAGCACAATCCAGACATAAGGATTGGATAAATCCGCCCAAAGCAAAGTACTGATCCCAATCGATAAGAGGATCAGTACGCCTCCCATGGTTGGTGTACCCATTTTTTTGGCATGGTTTTCAGGTGCGTAAGAACTCACCGCCTGACCATATTTGAGTGCCTGTAATTTACGGATCATCACAGGGCCAAGTAACCAGCCAATCGCCAGTGCCGTCAATATACTGAGTAAAGAACGCAGGGTTAAATATCGAACCACCTGAAACGAACTGTTATAGCCCGCAAGATGTTCAAATAGCCATAACAGCATTTAGAGTTTCTCCATCAAATCTGCCATCAACGTTTCCATGTGGGTATAACGAGAGCCCTTAAACAGGAAACTCATTGACTCGGGTTGATGTTGTTGAATTAAATTCGTTAAAAAAATCAGCGCGTCTGCTTGCGTTGCAAATGCTTTTAATTTTGAGGCATGAACACTGTGTGAAGCCCCTTGTAAAGCCGCTTGAGCAAACTCACCCACGGCGACAATTAGATCCAAAGGGTAATCGACCAGATCACGTCCCAAATCATGATGCTCTTGCACACTTGCATCACCTAACTCACCAATATCGCCCATGACCATGACTTTAAAGCCAATCTGCTGACTTAACACTTCAGCCGCAGCGCGCATAGAGGTGGGATTTGCATTATAGGTATCATCAATAAAGAGATATTGCTTACGCTGAATAAAGTTCAGACGACCTTTTGCACCTTTGGCCTGTTCTAGCCCCTTCACAATATCATCCAGTTGAACCCCAATGGCAAGTGCAAATGCCGCCGCCGCAGTCGCATTCTCTACATTATGCAGACCTGCAAAAGGCAGATGAATCTGTGCGAGACCTTGCGGTGTATGTAATGTAAACTGACTGGATTGTGCATTAAGTTTAATATCAGTTGCAAAAACATCACCACCTTCTCCAAAAGAAAGTTGCTGCGCAGTTTGTACAGCCTGACGAATTTTCGCAGTAAAATCATCATTTGCAGGGATAATCGAGCTACCCTCTGGCGCAATATGCACATAAATTTCCGATTTCGCACGGCAAATGCCTTCACGTCCACCAAATTCGCCCAGATGCGCAGTCCCGATATTCAGAATCCCTGCCACCTGTGGCTGCACCAGACCAGAGGTATAATCAATTTCACCCTGATGGCTCGCACCTAGCTCCATCACGGCATATTGATGTTCAGGTTTGAGCTCAAGCAACATCATCGGCACACCCAAATCATTATTGAGATTACCGCGAGTGACTAAAGTCGGTGCAAGTAGTCCGAAAATACTGCCCAACATTTCTTTGGTCGTGGTTTTGCCGCTACTTCCAGTCAATGCAATGACTTTTAAATCTGGATATTGGGCACGACGATAAGCACCTAAATGACCGAGCGCCAGACGTGTATCTGGCACCACAAGCTGAGCAATATCAACATCTAGAGGACGCTCAACAATCACCACCTGACAACCATGTTGAGCCACTTGTGCAACAAAATCATGTGCATCAAAGCGCTCACCTTTCAATGCTAAAAAGGCATCGCCCGATTCGGCATGACGCGAATCGGTTAAAATCCGTTTGATGGATTGTGTAGGCGGCTTATCTTGATACCAATAACCATGCGTTGCCTGTTGCAACTGTTCAGCCGTCCATGGAGTCAACTCTACCGTACTGGTCGTCGATGTATGCATAAAACTTAAACCTATTGTGCTGGATATGCGCTATGCACTGAATGCGCCTGCGCATCGATTGCAGCCTGAACCTCTACGACATCATCAAACCAGTGTCGCACCCCATCAATTTCTTGATAATTTTCATGTCCCTTGCCCGCAATGACCACAATATCGCCATTTTTGGCTTCATTCACGGCAAATTTAATCGCTTCACGGCGATCTCGAATTTCAAAGACATGATGTAAGCTAAAATCTACGGCTTCACGCATATCTGCAAAGATTTGATTCGGATCTTCGGTTCGAGGATTATCAGAAGTCAACACCACAGGATCCGCCCCTTCCAATGCTGCTTGCGTCATCAATGGTCGTTTGCCCCGATCACGGTCTCCGCCACAACCAAAGACCGCCCAAAGCTGATGCCGAGTATGTCGCTTTAAGGTAGTTAATACCTGAGTTAATGCATCAGGGGTATGTGCATAATCCACCACAAATAAACGCTCACCATCGCGAATCACTTGCATCCGTCCCGGCGCACCTTGAAGCTTAGGTACGGTTTCAATCAATTCAGCCAGATCGAATCCCGCAGCTTCAACCGCAATCAGACTCGCAATCAGATTTTCCACATTAAACTGTCCCAAAAACGGACTTTGAATCTGGAAAATACCACGCGGACTGCGCAATTGAATCTCTGCACCATGCAACTGATAATTGACCGCCTGCACCAGATAATCTGAGCTTTGATTTTGCAGGGAATACGTATAAATTTTAGGTTGAGATGGATTGTTTTTTGCCACCTTGAGCATTAAATCTGCGTAATCATCATCTAAATTAATCACCGCGACTTTGAGTTGTTCAAATGCAAATAATCTAGATTTCGCTTCAGCGTAGGCTTGAAGCGTTCCATGATAATCCAGATGATCACGACTTAAGTTTGAATACACGGCTATTTCAATGTCGCAACCATTTAAACGCCCTTGTTCAAGGCCATGCGAGCTGGCTTCGAGTGAAGCGAAAGTCGCGCCCTGTTTGGCATAATCATGCAACAAGGTTTGCAGTTGCAAAGCATCCAGCGTGGTATGTGTCGATGGATTTAAATGCGGCAAAATACCATTCCCCGTCGTACCAAACACCGCACAACGCTGTTGTTGCAGGCTGATTAACTCTGCCATCAAACGTGAAATAGTCGTTTTACCATTGGTGCCCGTCACAGCAAGGATACGCGCAGGTTTTACTGGATCGGTTTTTTGCAGATAATCACGCTGCCATCGACCCATTTGCAAACGCACATCTGGACACACCCATTCATTGGCAAGCCCCAGAGGCTGCTCACTAATAATTCCCAAAGCGCCAGATTCAAGTGCTTTTTGCGCAAAGCTCAGGGTTTTCTCAGGTTGAGAATAACTCGTCAGTGCAATAAAAATTTGCCCCGTCTGAACTTTGCGGCTATCTAAATTAAATCCAGAAAATGGCTGTTTTAGCCATTCAATATCCAGTGCTTTGGTATAAATATCTTGAAAAGAAATCGACATAATTCACCTGATTACTGAATGGTTGGGGTATCGAGTGGTTTATCTAGTGGAACATTCATCAGCCGCAAGGATTCCTGCATAATCTTGGCGAATACAGGCGCAGCCACCAGACCACCGTAATAACGACCTTGTGGATTTTCCACCACAACAATAATCGCCAGACGCGGATCACTGACTGGCGCAACCCCTGCAAATAAAGCCCGATATTCATTGTTAGAATAACCCTTACCATCTGCGCGTAGTTTATGCGCCGTTCCTGTTTTACCACCGACACGATACCCTGGAATATTGGCTTGACGTGCCGTACCACCCGGCATGGTGACCTGCTCAAGCATCAATAATACTTCATCGGCTATTTTAGGCGACAATACCTGCTCGCCTTTAGGGACTTCATCTAACTTATGCAAGCTCAAAGGCATTTTCAGGCCGTGATTGGCAAGCATGGCATAACCTTGTGCTACCTGCAAAATGGTGGCATTTAAACCATAACCATAGGCCATCGTCCCCAATTGTGACGGATTTAGACGGTTAGCAGGTAATAATAGACCACTACTTTCGCCCGGGAATTTGACTGCTGAACGTTGTCCAAATCCAACACGACGAAAGAAGGTCGGTAAGGTATCTTTTGGTAAAGACAAGGCAATTTTGGCAGAACCCACGTTCGAAGATTTAATAATTACGCCACTCACGGTTAATGCACCGTAGTTATGCGTATCCCGAATGGTATGCCAACCCAGTTTCATCGAACCCGGCGAAGTATTGACGATGGTATTTGGGGTGTATTGTCCTGTTTCTAGCGCCGCTGAAACAGTAAACGGCTTCATGGTAGAACCTGGTTCGAACATATCAATTGCACCACGGTTACGCATGGCATCTTTATTGGACAGACCCTTTTTGTCATTTGGGTTATACGATGGCCAACTGCTCATCGCCAAAATTTCACCCGTTTTCACATCGACTGCAATTGCAGACGCAGAGCGCGCATTGTTTGCTACACCCGCAGCGGTGAGTTCACGATACATAATATATTGTAAGCGTGAGTCGATACTTAAGGTAACGTTTTCACCCGGCTGAACTTCTTTAATCACTTCTGAAATTTTGAGACGATTGCCGTGTTTATCACGAATGATTTTCTGTTCACCGTCAATTCCCGAGAGTTGTTTATTGAGCTGCATTTCCAGCCCTTCAATCCCTTTGCCATCATTATTGGTCAGGCCAATAATCTGTGCATTGGGCTGAGGCTGTGGATAGTAGCGCTTATAGTTTTTTTCAGTATAAACACCCTCAAAATTACGCTTTGAAATGATATCTGTCTGCTGTGGCGGAACTTCTTTTTTCAACACCAGATAACGTGAACGAGGACGGTCATTCATCATTTTCTTTAAACTGGCTCGATCCATACCCACAATATCTGCTAATTCATCCAGATTTAGATTCTTATCAGGCAGTTCTCGTCTTAAACGACGTGCATTTTCGGGTTCTTTTTTAATTTTTTCCGAAATCTCTTCATATTGTTTTTTAGCTTCAAAATAATCACGCGGATCAATCACCACATTCATAATCGGGGTACTAATCGCCAAAGGTACACCATGCCGATCGCTAATCACGCCGCGCATCGCTTTTAACTGTTCAGTACGCAAAATATTGGCATTGGCTTTATTTTGTAAAAAGTCTTTATTCACTACCTGAACATAGAATGCCCGCGTCACCAAAACCACAAAACACAGGAATACCGTGAACCAAAGTAAATAAAAACGCCACATATCAAAAGCAAGGGTGGGCTTTTCAGTAATGGACTGCTGTTTTTTTCGTGTTTGCTTAATGCGCTTATCTACCATACAGCATGCCTTACTTTTTTTGCTCTGGAGTCATAGGTAATGAAATTACAACAGTTTGTGCAGCAGGAGGAGAAAACATCCGCAATTGGGTAACTGCACGGGTTCCAATTTGTGCGGTCGCGCCAAAAGTTTGCTGCTCAATCAGTAAACGCCCCCATTCTGCATTTAGATCATCTTTTTCACGCATATAAGTACTCAAATCACGATAATCATGTCGGTATTCAAACACCTGAAACACCACCATCATGGCACTAATAAACACCAGACTGATCAAAACTGCGTAGGTCACAACCTTTCTAAAAGTCGTTTTACGCGCGGACGGGAACTGTTCTTCTGTTTCCATGATTTGCCTTTTCATACTAATCGTTCGGCAACCCTCAGCCACGCACTACGCGAACGCGGATTGGATTTTACTTCTTCTTCACTGGCATGTAGTCGTGCAATTTTCTTTAAACGTCGTGTATCCACCTGCTTTTGGGGTAAACCCCAGCCCGTATCTTCCGCAAGCGTTGATTCTTTTTGAATAAACTGTTTAATCAAACGATCTTCTAAGGAATGAAAACTGATCACGGCTAGACGACCCTGTGGTTTTAACAACTCTACCGCTTGAGGCAAAAAGATTTCAATATCTTCCAGCTCTTTATTTATAGCAATTCGAATCGCCTGAAAAGTTCGAGTCGCGGGATGCTTATGTTTTTCCCATTTAGGATGAGCCGTTTTGACCAATTCAGCCAATTGACCTGTGGTTTCGATGTACCCTGCCTGTTTAATCACTTTGGCCAAACGACGACTATAGCGCTCTTCACCATATTGATAAATAATATTGGCCAAGTCTTCTTCTTTAATGTCCAGCAACCATTCTGCAGCGGTTTGTCCCTGCGAATTATCCATACGCATATCGAGCGGGCCATCTTGCATAAAACTAAAACCGCGCTCAGCCTGATCCAACTGCGGTGAAGATACGCCCAGATCGGCCATGATCCCATCCACCTGAGTAATCCCAATACGATTCAACTCAGTTTGCAGATCAGCAAAACTGGCATGAATAATTTGAAAGCGGGAATCACGCTGTGCTAACTCATGTGCAACAGACAAGGCTTGTGGATCTTTATCAAACGCATAAACACGTGCATTGGCATCTAATTTTTCCAGTAAAGCCCGCGTATGACCACCGCGACCAAAAGTGCCATCTACATAAATTCCCGTATCACGTTCAGCCAGTAAGGCATCGACAGTTTCATGAAGTAAAACGGAAATATGTGACATAAGGGCAAGATCATAAAAAGCTAAAAATTTAACTGCACATTATTACCTTGTTTTGGCAAAGCTCCAAACGACTTTTTGTTGGGAATTCTTATTTTTCATGGGCAAAACCGTTTTTTGGAGAATATTGCAGACAAATCAAGCCTAAATGTGCTTTTTTACTCCCCCCACCCGCTTTAAAATGTGTTTTAAATTATTTTTTTCACACAAAAACCAATCTCAGCCTGAATGCTCAGATCGGTTGTTTAGAATTCATTCATGAGTCCCTTTTATTTTCTCTATGGAAGAAAAATAAAGCGAGTTTAAATAATGATGAAGCAAGTCTGTTATATATCCAATCTTAAGGTTTTTCTGCCGAAATTTGGTCATAAATCGCGCCATTTACAAAATGGGTTTTCTGCGCTTTAGCCCAACCGCCAAATACATCCCCAATGGTAAACAATTTAATTTTTGGGAACTTGCCCGCGTATTTGGCTGCGGCTTTGGCATCGCGTGGTCTAAAATTATATTTCGCTGCCAAATCCTGCCCCAGTGGAGAATATAAATAATTCAAATAACCTTTGGCTAAATTACGATTGCCATCTTTATCGACGGTCTTATCGACAATCGCCACAGAAGGCTCTGCCAAAATAGAAATAGAAGGATAAATAATCTCATACTGCTCCTTACCTGAACCCTGCTGAGTTGCCAGTAAGGCTTCATTTTCCCAAGACAGTAACACATCGCCAATGCCACGTTCTGCAAAGGTCGTCAGGGAACCTCGCGCACCTGAGTCTAACACCTTCACATTATGATAAAGCTTTTTGACGAGCTCACGGGCCTTGGCATCATTGCCACCCGGCTGCTTTAAGGCATAGCCCCATGCAGCCAAATAAATCCAACGTGGTGCTCCACCTGTTTTTGGATTTGGCGTAATAATTTCTACGCCTGGTTTGGTCAGATCATTCCAGTCTTTAATTTGCTTAGGATTGCCCTTGCGAACCAGAAAAACGATGGTCGAAGTATACGGGGCTGAATTATGAGGAAACTCTTTCTGCCAATTTTTCTTGATCAAACCCACATTGGCAATTTCATCAATATCATTGGCCAGTGCTAGCGTCACCACATCAGCTTGTAAACCATCAATCACCGCACGCGCCTGTTTACCTGATCCGCCATGTGATTGTTTAAAGTCGACATCTTGTCCTGTACGCTTTTTCCAATATTCACCAAAACTTTTATTGTATTCCTGATAAAACTCGCGTGTTGGATCATAAGACACATTCAAAAAAGAAGTGGCTGCATAAACCACACTTGCACTTGTCCCCAACCATGCCAGTAATACTGTGGATAAAATCTTATTCATTGTCATCTCTTAAATTTGTTTTTATTTACTATATTTTAATATAAATTTTTTACAATCAAATACTTATACAATATTTTCAGAAATATATCGCATTATATGCTAAACTAGAAAATATATAATTTGATACACTTTATTTTAGGCAAAATGACTTTGCTTAAAATTTTTCATACTTTATTCATATTTGTTTGTTACAAGATAGTTGTAGCATTAAGTATCCTTAAAGGGATATCTTGATTGATATTTTTATACTTTTGTAAAAATTGTGACATAGGTCGCATTTTTATTATATATTTATAGCCGAATCGTAATTATTTTAGTTTACATTTGTTGTAGACTTGCAGTTCAGCAATAAAAATAGATGCATGCTGGGGGATGTTTGCATGAAAATGCAGTTAATTAAAGTACTTGGTTTAAGTTTAAGTTTGGGACTTTTTTCCCAGTTCAGTACTGCTGCCGTCATTAAAGACACTCAAATCAAGCCGAATGAAAAAAATTCATTGATTGAAAAGGCACTGGATCAACAAAAACGTAATCTCTCGTCATTACCAACGACAGATGATGAAATTAAAATGTTGAACACCATTCGTGTTGCACCCAGCCAAAACTTTTTTGCGACTCAACATCAGCGTTTTTCTCGTTTTGTTCAGTCTTTTTTTCAGCCGCATAATTCTTAATTTTTGTTATAGCTGATTAAATTTCACAAAAAGCCTCGCGATTTTTGACTCAAATAATGGTCAAGACGCTAGGCTTTTTCCGTTATACTAAGTCCAATTCCTTTTTTGATTTTATTTTTAAATGATGAAAGTCCGTACGCGTATTGCTCCATCTCCTACTGGTTTCCCGCATGTTGGAACCGCTTACATTGCCTTGTTTAATCTATGTTTTGCCAAACAACATGGTGGTGAATTTATTCTTCGTATTGAAGATACCGATCAGCTTCGCTCTACGCCTGAATCAGAAAAAATGATTTTGGATTCGCTACGCTGGTTAGGTCTTAATTGGGCGGAAGGTCCAGATATTGGCGGTCCACATGCACCCTATCGTCAATCAGAACGCATGGGGATTTATAAGCAATATGCGTTGGATCTGATTGAAAAAGGTCATGCATTTTATTGCTTTGCAACTGCTGAAGAGCTGGATCAAATGCGTGCTGAACAAATGGCGCGTGGTGAAACACCGAAATATGATGGACGCGGTTTAAAACTTTCAAAACAAGAAGTTGAACAGCGTTTGGCTGCGGGAGAACCGCACGTCATTCGAATGAAAGTGCCCGAAGAAGGGATTTGTCGTTTTAATGACTTATTACGTGGTGAGGTTGAAATTCCTTGGGCGCAAGTAGACATGCAAGTCCTGTTGAAAACGGATGGCTTACCCACTTATCACCTTGCGAATGTGGTCGATGATCATTTGATGGAAATTACCCACGTGTTACGTGGTGAAGAATGGCTACCATCTGCACCGAAACATCAATTGCTTTATCAATATTTTGGTTGGGAAATGCCAGTGCTGTGTCATATGCCACTGTTGCGTAATCCTGACAAATCAAAATTATCCAAACGCAAAAACCCGACCTCGATTAACTATTATCGAGATATTGGTGTATTGCCAGAAGCCTTGCTGAATTATTTAGGTCGTATGGGTTGGTCAATGCCAGACGAGCGCGAAGTGTTTACTTTAGACGAAATGATCGAGCATTTTGATATTCAACGTGTATCTTTGGGCGGGCCAATTTTTGATGTAGAAAAACTCAACTGGCTCAATGGTCAATGGATTAAAGCCCTGACACCCGGACAACTGCTTGATCGGTTACTGACATGGAAAAATGATCGCAACACATTGGAAGATATTGCGGCGGCCATTCAACCACGAATTCATTTGTTGTCTGAAGCGGTCAATTGGGCTGGTTTTTATTTCAATCATATGCCCAATATTACCGCAGAGATGTTTGAAAGCAAAAAACTGTCACAAGAGCAAGTTCGCCAAAGCCTACAGTTTGCAATTTGGCGACTGGAAAGCCAATTCACGTGGAACAATGAGACAGTGAGCCAGACTTTGATGGATTTAGCCAATCAAATGGAGATTAAACTGCGTGACTTTATGCCTGCGTTCTTTATTGCGATTGCAGGTTCAACCAGTTCTACACCTGTGATGCAGTCGATGGTCACGATTGGCCCTGATTTAACCTTTGCTCGTTTGCGCCGTGCGCTCGAAATTGTGGGTGCACCGAGTAAAAAAGAGCTAAAAGTATGGGAAAAACTCAATGAATCGCTAAAATTGCCGAAAAATGATGCAGTTGATGAAGCTTAATTGATTTTTTTATTGACGCATTCACACAATAGCCCTAATATGGCGCTCACACAGACTGGGGTCATAGCTCAGTTGGTAGAGCGCTACAATGGCATTGTAGAGGTCAGCGGTTCGATCCCGCTTGGCTCCACCAAATCTTAGAATGTGTTGCCTCATAAGTCCCTATCGTCTAGAGGCCTAGGACATCGCCCTTTCACGGCGGTAACCGGGGTTCGAATCCCCGTAGGGACGCCAAATTTCTAAAAAGCCGCTGCACAGACAGCGGCTTTTTTATTGTTTTTATTTGAGCTACGCTTGGTTAAAATAGAGAAAATAAAATTCTGGAGCATTTATGCAGTACCGTTGCCCAAAATGTCAAAGTGTTAAAATTATGCCTGTCGGGCAAGGTGGAACATCTGCTCGTCCAGTGATTCCGAAAAGTTTGGTGATCTTGCTGCCTGCTATTTTTATTCTCTTATTTCTGGTCCTGATGAGTATTGGCATGTGGATTTTTGGTCATGGTGCAGGACCAAAACTACAAATTGCAACTGTGGTGGTTTTTGTGATCGCGGCAGGTGCAGGTCTAATGTTCTGGCGTGATCTGCCTAACTTTAAATTGACGATGCAGGCATTCATGCAATCCCAAAAGAATTGGAAATGCCGTGAATGTCATCACGAATGGCAAATTTAACTGCTTTTTGACTGATCGAAATTAAAAGCCATTTCAATGTGAATGGCTTTGGGTTTCATGATCATGTATTGTATCGTGTTCATGCTCATGTACAACACATTCATCTTCTTCAATTTGCAGGGTAATTTCAGAAATGCCATGCTGATGTGACAGCATTTCATAAGCATTTCGATAGAGTTGATTCCGATCTGCGTGTGGTGCAAATAGATGTACCGTAAGATGTACATTTTTGGATGTAATTGCCCAAACTTTCAGTTGGTGAATACTTTCTACACCGTCCAAGGCTAATAAATCTTGACGCAACTTTTCAATATCAATTTCCTCAGGCACGCCTTCTAGCAAAATATTGATACTTTGTTTCAGGAGTATCCATGTTCTTGGCAGCACCCAAAATCCGATTAAAACGGCAATAATCGTATCGACCCAATACCACTGGGTAAAATAAATAATAACCGCCCCAATGATTACCCCAACAGACCCTAACGCATCACTTAATACTTCCAGATAAGCGCCTTTGACATTTAAGCTATCTTGCGCACTGGATACCAAAATTTTCATGGAAATCAGGTTAATGATGAGTCCAATCACGGCAACAATCATCATGCCAACGCTCTGGATTTCAGGCGGATGGGTAAAGCGCTGATAAGCTTCAAATAAAATATAAACTGCGACCACAAACAACATGGAAGCATTGAACAATGCCGCTAAAATTTCAAAACGTTGATAACCAAAAGTACGTTTATCATCGGCAGGACGTTTAGCCACTTTGATGGCAGCCAGAGCAATAGCGAGCGCAGCAGCATCGGTAAACATATGTGCCGCATCAGACAACAATGCCAAACTTTGAGTGATAAAACCTGCGATCACCTCTACGATTAAAAATGTAATGGTGAGTGATAGGGCAATGGTAAGTTTCTTTGCATTTTCTTCGGTCACAACAGCATGACTATGCTCATGCCCATGATGTTCACTCATGCTTCATTCCTTATTTTTCAAAATACCACACGCTAAGTGAGGCTTGTTATTTTTTATAGGACTATCTTCAGGGATTAACGCTCCATGAAGATAGCATAATTTAGCTGAAAACCGACTTAATGAGACAGCGGAGATGGTGATGGCTCGGTTCTTGAAGATTCATTCATCCAACGATAAATCACAGGCAATAAAATCAGCGTCAATAAAGTCGAAGAAATGATGCCACCAATCACAACACTTGCCAAAGGTCGCTGGACTTCTGCGCCAGTTCCTGTGGCTAAAGCCATTGGGATAAAACCTAGCGAGGCGACACAAGCGGTCATCAAGACAGGTCTTAGCCGCAATACTGCCCCCTGCCATGTCGCCGTTGCGACATCATATTTCAGGCGTAGTTCCTTGATAAACGTTAGCATCACCAGACCATTTAGAACCGCAACACCTGAGAGTGCAATAAAGCCTACACCCGCAGACATCGACAAAGGAATATCACGTAACCAGAGCGCAACTAAACCACCTGATAAGGCAAATGGTACGCCACTAAATACAAGTAGACTGTCTTTAAAATTATGAAACACAGCCATTAACAGCACGAAGATCATGATTAAAGCCAAAGGCACCACGATTTGCATTCGTGCTTTAGCAGAAGCTAGATTTTCAAACTGTCCACCAAAGCCTAACCAGTAACCACTTGGCAGTTTTTGCTGCGCCAGTTCTGTCTGCATTTCTTTGACAAAAGAGCCTAAATCACGATCACGTACATTGGCCGTCACCACGACTCGACGTTTCCCATTTTCACGGCTCACCTGTGCCAACCCCAAAATATTTTCGACTTTTGCAATATCTTGTAATTGGATCAAGCCACCATTGGGAAGTTGAATCGGTAATTGCGCCAATTGCTGAGGGGTACGCATTTCATCATTTAAACGAATGACAAAATCAAAACGTCGGTCACCCTGTAATATCTGCCCAACTGCCTGTCCACCAATACTTGCCGCGACAAGATCCTGAATAGACCTGACAGACAGACCATATTGCGCAGCTAAAGCATGATCAATGTCGACATTCAACAACGGTAAGCCATCGGTTTGCTCGACCTTAACCTCAGTTGCACCCTCAATTCTTCTCAGTTTTTGCGCAATTTTTTCAGCCTCCTGATTTAAGACTTGCAAATCATCGCCAAAAATTTTTACTCCAATATCGCTACGTATACCTGAAATCAATTCATTAAAACGCAGTTCAATCGGCTGTGAGAACTCACTGTTATTACCTGGAATATGTTCAACATATGCCTGCATCCGACCACGCAACCCATCAATGCTTTCTTTCGGATTAGGCCATTGTTCACGAGGTTTTAGTAATACAATCGCGTCAGAAATATTAGGTGGCATGACATCGGTTGCAACTTCAGCCGTTCCTGTTCTGGCAAATATCGCTTTCACCTCAGGAAAATCCTGAAGTAATTGTTTCTCAACCTGTTCCTGTATTTTTAAAGATTCTTCAATCCCCGTACTCGGCGCCCGCATGAGTTGTAAGGCAAAATCTCCCTCACTCAGTTGAGGGGCAAACTCACTCCCTACCCGAGTAAAAATAGCAGCGCTTATGATTAAAATACCCACTGCCAAAGTCGCAACAACATATTTAAACTGATACGCCCAATTCAACACATCGGCATACTTGTTTTTTAGCGCCAACATCCAGCGGCTTTCTTTTTCTTTGACTTCACCTGTAACCCATAACGCCACAGCGGCAGGAACAAAAGTGACGGATAAAATCATCGCACCCACCAATGCTAAGACCACTGCCATCGCCATTGGGTGAAACATTTTGGCTTCCACACCCGAAAGTGCAAAAATAGGTAAATACACCACCATGATGATCAATTGACCAAAAATCAGTGGTCGTCGTGCTTGTTTAGCCGCTAGAAAAACTTCCGTAAAACGTTCTTGGCGAGTGAGTAGACGACCTTTGGCATGTTGAGCTTCCGCCAAGCGTCGAATGCAGTTCTCTACAATCACCACTGCACCATCGACAATAATGCCAAAATCCAGCGCGCCTAAACTCATCAAATTGGCACTGATCTTCTGCTCCGCCATGCCTGTAATGGTAAACAACATCGATAGAGGAATAATACAAGCCGTAATTAGAGCTGCTCTAAAATTACCCAGAAAGATAAACAGGATGACGATGACCAGAATTGCACCTTCAATCAGGTTCTTGGCCACCGTTTTGATGGCTTTATCGACCAGTGAACTGCGGTTATACACTGTTTCGACCACAACGCCTTCGGGTAAAGAACGCTTTACTTCCTGCATCTTGTGATCAAGCGCCTGAGCAACGGTTTTACTGTTCTCGCCCATCATCATCATGGCAATACCGAGTACGGTCTCTTCACCGTTATAGGTCGCACCTCCAGTTCTGAGATCATGTCCAATCGAGACAGTTGCAACATCTGCAACCCGAATCGGCAGACCATTTTTTTGACTCAGCATTACATTTTCGATGTCCTGAATCGAATTAAGCGTTCCTGGGACACGAACAGTCAACTGCTGACCATTTTGTTCCAAAAATCCTGCACCACGATTTTCATTATTTTCAGTTAAAGCCGTTTGTAGATCTGTGACAGGAATCTGTAATTGCTGCAACCGTTTTAAATCTGGTGAAACAATATAAGTTTTATTGTAGCCACCGATACTATTGACCTCTGCAACACCCGCTACCCGCTGTAATTGTGGACGTACAATCCAATCTTGGATTTCACGTAAATCCATTGCTGTGTAAGCACTGCCATCTGCCTTTTTAGCATTCGGCTCAGCTTTAATGACCCATTGATAGATCTCGCCTAATCCAGTTGAAATAGGTGACATTTGCGGATCAATATTGTCAGGTAAAGCACTTTGAGCTTCTTGTAAGCGCTGATTAATCAGCTGTCTCGCCCAATAAATGTCTGTACCATCTTTAAAAATAATGGTCACCTGAGATAAACCATAACGTGAAATAGAACGGGTTTGCTCCAGATTTGGCATGCCTGACATCGCATTTTCAATCGGGTAGGTAATGCGTTGCTCGACTTCAGCCGCAGTAAAACCATTGGCTTGAGAGTTAATTTGTACCTGTACATTGGTAATATCAGGAACAGCATCAATAGATAATTTTTGATAGCTATAGAGTCCTACCGCGATCCATGTCAGGGTAAATAACATCACCCAAATGGCATTGCGAATAGAAAACTGAATGATACGGTCAAATAAACTTTGTGCAGATGGCAAAGCAATTTCTGGTTTAGTGTCCATGTTCAGCCTCTCCTTTTTCCATTTCTGATTTCAAAAGGAAACTGCCTTGACTGACATATTGCTGTTGATTGCTTAGACCAGATTTGATCTCGATCCATTGACCATCACTTGAATAATTACCGACCTCAACCGCTACGGGCTGAAAATGAACACTATTTTTTTCATTTTTTGCAACAAACACCACCGACTTACCATCGATTTGCTGAAGAGCGTTGCGAGTCACTCGAAGTACAGGCTGACTGTCCTTCGCCTCTAATAAAACATTCACCATCAAATTTGGACGTAATTCCTGTGCAGGTGTGAGTACTTTGGCACGGACTTGCAAACGTCCCGTCTGGCTATCTGCTTCAGCACTTAAAGTCTGAACCTGCGCCTTAAAGCGATTCTGAGTTTGTAATGACTTAAAATGAATCTGTTGATGAGGTTGTATGCTGATACTCTTTTCACTTGGCATGATAAATTCCAGCCACAGTTGATCAAGTTGATCGATCACAAACAATTGTTTATCTGAAGTAATGTATTCCCCTACCACGATATCTTTTTGACTGATCACACCACTTAAAGGCGCTTTTAAAGCATAACGTCCCTGACTTCCTGCATTTGCACCCAAAGCAGAGAGTCGACTGCGCGCGGCCTGTACCTGAATTTGTGCCTGACGATAGGTGTTATAGGCTTTTTGATAATCCTGACGTGCCGAAATCCCTTGATCAAACAACTGCTTTTCACGTTGGTAATCCTGCTGTGCCAAGGTCAATGCTTCCTGAGCAATACTCAAATTTGCTTGTTGATCGACCAGTTCTGGAATAAATACAGTCGCCAAAACTTGCCCTTTTTTCACCTGCTGCCCCAACATGGCATTGACACTTTCTACGCGTCCCGTAAAAGTTGAAGCAACATGCGCTTGCTGATCGGTATTGGCAACCAGTTTGGCAGGATATTCCAGCGATTGAGAAACCTGCCCCTGCTCAACCTGTGCCAGCTTCACACCAAACTCTAGCATCTGCTGCGAGGTTAACGTGAGTTTTTGACTCTCTTCAGAATGCTCCGCTTCGCCTGCCTCATCAGCATGTGTGGATTCTGCTTTGCTGTGTTCGCCTTCATCGTGTGAATCTGTTTTGCTCGATGAATCCTTAAACACAATCCATGCACTCAATAAAACGCAAATGCCGATGACCAACCCTGCCCAGAGCCATTGTTTTTGAATATTTTTAGTTGACATTATTCAGCTCCTGAAATGGCATTAAAATTACGCGTGTTTTGCCAAAGTGTTTGATTGATTTGATTCAGTGCATCACTGGACATGACCTGCTCAGGCGCAACACCCAGTGCCAAGCTTTCGGTTTCTATGGCTTTTTGCCATGCACTTTTAAGAAGTTGAACCTTTTTTAAGCGCTGTTCCTGCAACTGTGCAGTGGCTTGTTGTACATCGGTAATTGCATATTTCCCCACTTTAAAACCGATCAACATTTTGCGTTGCACATCTTCGGACAGAGGAATTTGCTGATCATTCATCAAGTCATATTGCTGCTTTAATCCAGCCAGTTCACTCTGTAAAGTTTCAATGCTATTCAGGTTTTGCTGGGTATAAAAACCTTGTTGCTGCGCTAGAAAATCTTGCTGTGTCTGTGCAATTTGTAATGAATATTGCTGTCGATCAAAAATATTCAGCGGAATGTCCAGTCCAACTCGAAACTGTTGTTCACTATTATTCGTCTCCGCACTTTTATTCGTCACCATGCCGACATTAAGCGTTGGATTTGGACGGCGTTTTGCCTTGAGATAATTCACATTGGAACGTTGCTGCTGTAACTGGAGCTGAATCGAGCGTTGCAGTAAATTCTGCTGTAAATGCGCTGCGACATCAGCCTTGCTTTCACTAGGCCATGCGTTTGCACGGTTGAAACCTAAATGATCAGAATAGGTCGATTCTCCCCATAAATTAGCCAAACGTTTTCTGGCAATGTTCAGATTGAGTTCGACTTCTTGAGCAGCACGCTGATTTTCAATATGCGCCATCAGGGTACGATCCTGATCAAGTTGGGCAATACTCCCCGCCCGATAACGTAGTCGTGTAGCGTCTAAAATATCCTGACTATTGGCCAGTTGCTGTTGTGCAATTTGATTTTCCATTTCAAACACAGCAACTTGTGACCATAGATACTTCACCGCCAGTTCAAGTTGTGCTTCATACAAACTTTGATTTAAATCAACTTGCTGACGCTGAACCTGCGCCAGTTGAGTCGCCGCTTTACGCTCACCAAACACATCCAGTTTTTGTGAAATGCCAAATTCAAGTTCACGATCCTGATTCGACTTAAAACCCGTTTGCTGAATAGAAAAAGTGGGATTCTCCCAAAGATGACTTTGTTGAATATGTGCATCGGCGATGCTCTGTTGCACTTTCCAGACACCTAGTTTCGATTGATATTGCCGTACTTTTTCGAGTACCTGAGCAAAACTCATGGAAGATTGTTCGAGTGCAGAAATGTTTTTGTGCTGAGCTATCTCTGTGTCAGCCATAGTGATGGCTGAATATGGCAATAATGCTGTGAATACGACAATCGACATTACTTTTTTGGGTGATATCGCGCGTCTTGCCTGTTGAATGATATGTACATACATAAAATAACCCTTTCGCTTTAATCATGTTTTGATCATTGAAAAGGTGGGTTATTTTTCGGCTACCCCACCTATAGCGGGGTTACAACAGGAGGAGGATTTAATCCAATAAGATGCGGCGACTGATAGAAATTCGCCCAATCGTAAACTGAGCGAGTTAAGTGACCCGTTCTGAAGGGTTCTAGTGCATTTTGTTCAGTTTCAGCCACTACGATATGCAGACAGCTAGGTAAATGATCATGATGATCCATCCAGATCGCAGCAGGGTGTGTGGTGGTTTTGAAATTCGCAGTATCTGTTTTTAGCTGATGATGGTCAGATACCTGCCCGACACTGGCATCAAGATGATGCCCAAAATGATATGGAATCGCATTATATTCAGAACCTGAAGCCGTTTCATGCGCGCAAAAAGCCGCTGCCACGTTCCATAAACTCTGAAACATGAACAAACTCAGCAAAATTGCCATCAATAACGAACGCTTCATAAGCACCATAAACTCAAAATGCGCCCTAATATAACAATAGCAGTCGGTGTAATAGAATTACATTTCACCAAAATACTTAATGTTTTATAACCAAACCACGTCACTTTGAACGCTTATTTATGTGAAGTGTAATACTTTTTAAAAGTTGACCAACAAACTCATTGCTTGTTACACGAAATTTATGCATTCATTAAAAAACTGGATTATATTGAAAGTGTTAGCTTAATTGATGAGCAACAAGGAGCGTATTATGAAGTTTGATTATCTAAAAACAGTATGGACACTGTTGTTTCAAGCGCAAGACTCTAAAAATGATGTATTTTTACTTTTAGATACTGATGCAGAGCAAGAATATCAACAGGGTCTCTATTTTGAACAATTGGCACTAAACGACCAATATCAGCAGTACATGCGTCATCAGATTTATCGTCGTGTCCACGATCATGTTTCACATGCAACCAGCTTTGCTTATCTCAATGAACGCAATGCCATCTGGTGTTTTTTACGATCTGCTTTACGTGGCCATCCAGAAGCTGAGTATAAAATGGGGCTTGGTTATTTAAATGGTCAACTGGGTCTGGATCGCGATTATCGTAAAGCTGAAACATGGCTGAAACGTGCCGCCAAAGATGGTCATCCTGATGCCAAACGCTGCCTATATGATGCTTATAGCCAACTTGCCTTTTCTTAGTTTTTTCAAAAAAACTTTAAGCAAAAAAAACCAGCCCGAAAGCTGGTTTTTTATTGATAGGCAATTAACCTGTAATTTTTCGATATTTACTACGCTTTTGTACCGCATCGTCGCCTAAACGCGACTGACGGTAAGCCTCGTATTCTGCATAGTTACCCGTGTAGAATTCTGGCTGTTCGTTTTCAAATGACAAAATATGGGTCGCAATACGATCTAGGAACCAACGGTCATGCGAGACCACCATCACCGTACCCGGGAATACCAAAATAGCATCCTCAAGCGCACGTAAAGTTTCGATATCCAGATCGTTCGATGGTTCATCCAGTAAGATCACGTTGGCACCCATCTGTAGGATCTTAGCAAGTTGTAAACGGTTACGTTCACCACCCGACAATTCACCTACACGTTTTTGCTGATCCTGCCCTTTAAAGTTAAAGCGACCGATATAAGCACGTGAGGCAATTTCGTAATCACCGATTTTTAAGATATCCAAACCGCCAGAAACTTCTTCCCAAACAGTTTTGTCATTATCCAAAGTGTCACGAATCTGACCCACATAGGCCACTTTCACCGAGTCACCCAGTGTTACCGTACCTGTATCAGGTTGCTGTTCACCTGTCATCATACGGAATAGCGTGGTTTTACCCGCACCGTTTGGCCCCACAATCCCCACAATCGCAGTCGGTGGCACAGTAAAGGTCAGATTTTCGTACAGTAAACGACCATCAAATGACTTACTGATCCCTTCCACTTCAACCACTTTGTTACCCAAACGTGGGCCAGGTGGAATGTAGATTTCAGAGGTTTCATTACGTTGCTGGAATTCTTTCGAGTTCAACTCTTCAAAGCGTTCCATACGTGCTTTGTTTTTCTTTTGCTGACCTTTGGCATTTGAACGAACCCATTCCAGTTCTTTCTTCAATGCTTTAGCAAACGATTCTTCTTGTTTCTGTTCCTGCTCTAAACGGGCATTCTTTTGTTCCAGCCAAGAAGAATAGTTGCCTTGATAAGGAATACCATGTCCACGGTCAAGCTCCAGAATCCACTCGGCCACGTTATCTAGGAAATAACGGTCATGCGTAATCGCCACGATGGTGCCAGGGAAATCTTTCAAGAAACGTTCTAACCAAGATACAGATTCGGCATCCAAATGGTTGGTTGGTTCGTCGAGAAGCAACATATCTGGTTTAGACAAAAGCAAACGACACAATGCCACACGACGGCGCTCACCACCAGAAAGCAAAGAAACGTCGGCATCCCATGCTGGTAGATTCAAGGCATTCGCTGCAATTTCCAATTGGTTATTGAGATTGTGTGCATCCCAAGTCTGGATAATCGCTTCCAGTTTTTCTTGTTCTTTGGCCAGTTTGTCAAAGTCTGCATCGGGATCTGCATATTCTGCAAAGACCTGATCTAAACGCTCTAAAGCGTCTAGCGCTTCACGTACGCCATCTTCCACGTTGCCACGCACATCCTTATTAGGATCGAGTGGGGGTTCTTGCTCAAGATAGCCAATTTTAATACCCGGCTGTGCACGAGCTTCACCTGAGAAATCTTTGTCCACGCCCGCCATAATACGGAGCAAAGTCGATTTACCTGCACCGTTTAAGCCGAGCACACCAATTTTAGCACCCGGAAAAAATGATAATGAGATATCCTTGAGGATTTCGCGTTTCGGCGGCACCATCTTGGATACTCGGTTCATCGTATAAATATATTGGGCCACTTAGGACTCCTCAATAGAAAAACCAATACATCGCAGTGAGCGAAAAATAGCAGTTATTATATGCTGAATACGGCAAAAAAATAAGGCGTGATTGAGTTTAATCCGACTTTATGACTGAGAAATGTCGACGAAGTTGTTTCCTGATATAAAAATGCATGACTCAAAAATCATGCATTTTTAATGAATCGCGAGACTGTTTCTACTCAGCCTTTATTTGACAAAATTATTGACCAATAAATTTTTGACATCATCGACACGACCAGACATCAACGCCTTAATGGCATAGAGAGAGGTTGAGGAGACCTGATTCAAATTTGGATCGGGTGGCATGACCAATTCCATTGGATTGGTATGTACATCCAGTAAGGCAGGGCCATCATGTTTTAAGAAATTTTCCACTGCCTGCTCTAAGCCATCCCCGTGGGTCACGGTTTGTCCATGCAGTCCGATGACACTCGCCAGCTTGCCAAAGTCTGGATTGAGCAGATCGGTATAATGATCGAGCAAACCTTCCACTTTTTGTTCGAGCTCGACAAAATTTAGTGAGCTATTGTTAAACACGACGATTTTGATTGGCAATTTTTCCTGAATAGTGGTGAGTAAATCACCCAATAACATGGCTAAACCACCATCGCCACACAGTGCGATGATCTGACGTTGTGGAAACGCTTTTTGTGCGCCCAGCGCCTGAGGCATGGCATTAGCCATGGTACCGTGTAACAAACTGGTAAAGGTACGGCGTTTGCCATTGACATCCACATGACGTAATACCCATACCATTGGGGAACCCCCATCACCAAAGAAAATCGCATCATCATCGGCATAACGATTGAGCAAAGACACCAAATATTGTGGATGGATCAAACCCTCTTTACCCACCCGCTCTTCTTTCTGTCGAATTTCATCGCTTTGGTGTTTAAGTTCCAGACAATGATCCAGAAAAGCTCGATCCTGTCGCGTTTGCAACAACGGTAACAAAGCATTCAAAGTAGATGAAATTTTACCGACCGCACCTAGCGTTATCGGGTGGCGTCGTCCTAAATGCGTTGGATCAATATCGATTTGTAAAATCTTGGCATGGCTTGGATAATATTGTGCCCAAGCAAAATCGGCACCCAGCAGAATCAATAAATCACAATCCATTAAGGTGTGATAACCCGCTTTATTACCAAAAATCCCGGTCATGCCCATATTGTAAGGATTATCATATTCTACAAAGTCTTTGGCACGTGAAGTGTGTGCAATCGGCGCTTTTAATTTTTCAGCAAACTCGACTAACTGATCATGAGCGCCTTCACAGCCTGCACCTGCATAAATCCCGATTTTTTGATGCTGTGAAATAAGCTCAACCATTTGATGCAGTTCAGCTTTATTTGGCAAAATATCAGGTTCAGCATGGCGCGGCACAAAAGGCAAACCTGCTTCAGCCGAAGCTTCACTGATATTGGCGGGGACAATTACTACTGCAACACCACGTTTATTGATCGCAGCCTGACAAGCCATACTCATAATATGCCGAGCTTGTGAAGCTTGGGTAATCTCTTCACAAAATACCGAGTTTTTTTCGTATACCGATTTAAAATCAACATATTGAGGGAAATCAATAAACCCCGCCATTTCAGTCGAAATTTGACTGGCAATCAAAATGACCGGGGCGCGATTGCGATGCGACTCATACAAACCATTAATAAAATGCAAACTACCCGGCCCGCAAGACCCCGCACAAGCCGTCAAATGTCCACTCAATAAAGCATCCGTACCCGCAGCAAACCCACCCACTTCTTCATGACGAACATGAATCCATTCAATACTGCTTTTTGACATCGAATCGGTCACATGATTCAAGGTATCGCCCACAATGCCATAACAACGCTGTACACCCGCTTGCTCAAGCACTTCGATAATAATATCAGATACTTTTTGCTTACTCATTAGTTGACTTCTCCAGCTTTTTTTATCATGAATTAAACCAATTTTTTTATAGTGTTCCTGCCGTTTTGTCCTCGCCAGTAGGTTTTTGTACTTTTATTTAGGCACAATGTAATCGGAAACTTAAAATAAAAAACCCCGACATTTACAGGTTTTATTGAGGACATGTGTATGGATGAATGAAGCGCATACACAGCCAGTTGTTATGAAATAAAAAGATGACTGTTCCTAAAAAATAGATAAATTAATCATAAAGAATATGTTAAAACACAACCTTGCTTGATTTTTATGCATCACTGGAAAATAAAATGACACAGACCTATAAAGATGAAACGCTTGCTATTCATGCAGGCTATTCCCCAGAACCGACCACCAAAGCAGTGGCTGTTCCAATTTACCAAACTACCTCTTATGCATTTGATAACACGCAACATGGGGCAGATTTATTTGATCTAAAAGTTCAGGGGAATATTTACACGCGGATTATGAACCCGACCACCGCGGTACTGGAACAGCGGATTGCTGCGCTTGAAGGGGGGATTGGCGCATTGGCTTTGGCTTCGGGTATGGCCGCGATTACTTATGCTATTCAAACCATTACGGAAGCTGGCGATAATATTGCGTCCGTATCGACCTTGTATGGTGGAACCTATAATTTATTTGCGCACACTCTACCCAAACAAGGCATTGAAGTTCGTTTTTTTGATTACCAACAACCTGAAAGTTTACGTGCATTAATTGATGATAAAACCAAACTGGTCTTTGTCGAATCGATTGGCAATCCACTGGGTAATATTATTGATCTGGAAGCGATTGCCAAGATTGCACATGAATATGGTGTACCTGTGGTCGTGGATAATACCGTCGCCACGCCTGTACTTCAGAAATCGTTTGATTTTGGCGCAGATATTATTGTGCATTCACTCACCAAATATATTGGTGGTCATGGCAATAGCATTGGTGGTGTGATTGTAGACAGCGGTAAGTTTCCATGGGGACAATATCCTGAACGTTTTAAAGTGTTGAATACTCCCGATCCAAGCTATCATGGCGTGAATTATGTCGAAGCCTTAGGCCCAGCCGCCTATATTGCTCGTGCCCGCGTGGTCCCACTGCGTAATACAGGTGCTGCGATTAGTCCACTGAGCGTGTTTTTGATTTTACAAGGACTTGAAACCTTATCTTTACGCATGGAACGTCATACTGAAAATGCGCTTAAAGTTGCCGAATATTTACAACAACATCCCAAAGTCAAATGGGTCAATTATGCGGGTTTAAAAAATCATCCTCAGCATGCACTGGCACAAAAATACGTGAAAGGTAAACCCTCCGCGATACTTTCCTTTGGGGTTCAAGATGGTCGTGAAGGCGGCACACGTTTTATTGATGCATTGCAACTGTTTACCCGTCTGGTCAATATTGGCGATGCAAAAAGTCTGGCTTGCCACCCTGCGACCACCACTCACCGCCAGTTAAATGCTGAAGAGCTTAAAGCCGCAGGGGTAAGTGAAGACATGGTTCGCTTATCTGTTGGGATTGAACATATTGAAGATTTAATTGCAGATCTGGATCAAGCTTTGGCAAGCGTCTAAATAAAAGTAAAAAGTACTCACTAAGTCCGCTTTAATGCGGACTTTTTTTATTATATAAGGGCATTTTTTTATGTTAAAAGTGAACCAAGTATAGTTTAATATTAGAGCAATTACTCTAAAAACATTTGTAAATTCATAGGCTTAACTATAGACTTTTTTAAAATTAAATCCAATAATAATCACCTAGACTTTGGTTGAATAGATTCATTCACCAAAACGTCTAAGGCGGTAAAAAAACAAGTAAAGCTTTTGGATTTAAGCTCAAAGCTCAGGGAAAAACGCGTGAATAAAAAACTTGAAACTCTTTTCCAAGAGAATGTCAAAAATAAAGTTATTCTGATCACTGGTGCATCTAGTGGTATCGGTTTAACAGTCGCAAAGAAAATGGCATCCGCAGGTGCTCATGTGCTATTAGTCGCACGTACTCAGGATACACTACAACAAGTACAGACCGAGATTGTTCAAGCAGGTGGTAAAGCATCAATCTTTCCATGCGATTTGAGTGACATGGAAGCCATTGATCGTGTTGCCAAAGAAATCATACAGAAAGTCGAGCATATCGATATTCTGATCAACAATGCTGGGCGCTCTATACGTCGTGCTGTGCATGAATCTATCGACCGCTTCCATGATTTTGAACGTACTATGCAACTCAATTATTTCGGTGCAGTACGTTTGGTTTTAAATGTTTTACCTCATATGATTAACCGTAAAGGTGGTCAGATTATTAATATTAGTTCGATTGGTGTATTGGCCAACGCAACTCGTTTTTCGGCTTATGTGGCATCTAAAGCTGCGCTGGATGCATTTAGTCGTTGTCTATCGGCCGAAGTGCATTCGCATAAAATTTCGATTACCTCGATTTACATGCCTTTGGTTCGTACGCCGATGATTGCACCGACCAAAATTTATAATTATGTTCCTACTCTTTCACCAGATCAGGCCGCAGATCTCATCGCTTATGCCGTTGTAAAACGTCCTAAACGTATTGCGACGAATTTAGGTCGTTTGGCCTCAGTCACTTACTCTTTGGTGCCTGAAGTCAATAACCTATTGATGTCGATTGGATTTAACCTGTTCCCAAGTTCAGATGCAGCAGTGGGCAAAAAACAGGAAAAACTGAACTGGATGCAAAAGACCTATGCTCGAATTTTCCCTGGAGAGCATTGGTAAATTTCAAATCATGCCGCTGTGATCATGTCATGGCGGCAACCATACAAAATAAAAACAAAATAAAATATATTTTAACAAATGATAAAATTAGTTTAAAATTCACACATAATTTATTTAAATAGATTATTAATTCATCAAAAATTTAAAAAAAATGTGAGTACATTATGTCTACAGCCAAAAAAAATTCGGCATTAAAACCGCTTTGCTATGCCATTCTTTTGAGTATGAATTTTATTGTAACCCCTAATTTTGCAGCAGAACCAGCAGACACACAAAATACCTCCTCATCGGCTCAACAAGAAAATCCGATGTCAAAACTTGATTGGCATATTGGTCCTGAAAAAGAAAATATTGCGCAAGTAGCCTCAATTAAGACCTTAAAAGATGAAGGTTTCTTGGACACGACAAATTCAGACAAATTTCTGGAGCTGACAGACAATTTAGCAACAGGAAGCACCAATATCTTAGTCGCGGCAGATAATTCATGGTGGGCAACCTTTGATTTTGATCCATCAGGCTATGTTAAAGATGATGAGAAAATCGATGCCGATGCATTACTTAAGCAACTCAAAGAATCCGATGCCCCTGCCAATGAAGAACGTCAACGCTTAGGCCTGACCAAACTTTATACAGTGGGCTGGTCTGTCCCTCCTCATTATGATGAACAAACCAAACAACTGGAATGGGCACTTAAAGTACGCGATGAAAATAACAACGACACGATTAACTATACCATTCGTCTACTCGGACGCACTGGAGTCATGAGTGCGACATTAATTTCCGATGAAGAACATTTAACCAAAAATATTCAAGAATTTAAGCAAACTCTGACTGGTTTTGACTTTAATGCTGGAGAAAAATATTCAGAATATAAAGCAGGAGATAAAGTTGCAGAATATGGTCTAGCAGCACTGATTGCAGGTGGAGCAGCTGTCGTTGCAACCAAAAAAGGCCTGTGGGCAGCAATTGCAGCTTTTTTTGCAGCCGCGTGGAAATTTGTAGCGGTTGGTGTGGTTGCAGTAGGCAGCTGGATTGCATCTTTGTTTAAACGCAATAAATCCTAAATGTTTTTAGATACTGACTATCTGTTTGTATTCACTTTAGTCGGGTTATATGTATATGACTCGGCTCACCTTTGTTATTTTAATGAATTCTTTTTAAGTAAAGGATCACGATCCTCTTTTTATGTTCAAACTGTTTCTCTCAATTATTCATTTGGAAAAAAGTTTTTATTTATTCCATCACTATTCTTTCCATCAACCTTACTGTTCAAAGTCAAATGGCAAACGCAGAACAAGACAGCACCTATTGTTCCAGCCGATATTGAGATAATTTACAACCTAGCTCAACAGCTTAAATTGATTCAATTTTTAAATACAATTGGCGCTATTTTGACGCTTATCGCACTGCCTTTATCAATTATTGGCAAAGCATCACATACTCTTATTGCGCTCATTATTATTGTTATTTATGCCATTAATCTCATCAATATTTTAATGATTTTTTTGCAGCGCAAAACATTATCTCTTCGTCCTAAAACCCTATTGCTACTGTTTTTAGATAGTCTTTTTTGCCCGCCTTTTGCTCTAAACCTTGTCAAAAAAATAAGTTTAAATTATGCCATTCAAACAGAAGGATTAAAGCTAGCGCAAAAACTTTTACAGTCACCCCAACTTGAAGTTTTAATCACCCAAATTATCAAAGATATCGCTTTATTAAAAACAAATCATAACCTTTCCAATGAACAACTAACGCGACTCCATGAGAAAGAATATGAACTGAATCAACTATTAATATCTTCTGAACAAGAATAAAAAACCTCTCATTTGAGAGAGGTTTTTTATGATTCAATTTGGATGTATATCACATCAAGCAAAGCAATATACAAACTCAGAAATTACTTCGATCCTTTAATCCCTGCCTGCAATAACAATGCACCGAATCCACCAATTTTATTGTCTTGTGGTTTATCCTGTTTAGGACGTTGTGGTTTTTTCGCCTGATCATTTTGACGCGCCGCTTGCGGACGTTTAGCTTGTGGTTTACGTTCTTCGCGTTGCTCTTGTTGATCACGACGTGGTGGGCGCTGTGCTTTTACAGGAGGCTGTGAACCTTCAGGACGCATACTTAAATTGACACGATTGCGTTCAGCATCGACGGTGAGTACACGTACTTGTACAATTTGACCCGGTTTGACCACTTTATGTGGATCAGAAACAAATTCGTTGGCCAATTCAGAAATATGAACCAAACCATCCTGATGTACACCGACATCGACAAATGCGCCAAAGTTAGTGACATTCGTCACCACACCTTCAAGCTGCATACCTTCAGTTAATTGTGCCACTTCAGTAATATCTTCACGGAATTTAGCCGTGCGGAATTCTGGACGCGGATCACGACCTGGTTTTTCAAGCTCTGCCAATACATCCTGAACGGTAGGTAAACCAAACTGGTCATCGACAAATTCATCCGCTTTAACTTGGCGAATAATTTCACTATTACCAATAATATCTTTCACCGTGGTTGCTTTGGCTTCGACTATTCTTTCCACCAAACCATAACTTTCTGGATGTACCGCAGAGGCATCTAATGGCTCTGAACCATTCTGAATGCGCAAGAATCCTGCTGCCTGTTCAAAAGTACGTTCGCCTAAACGTGGCACTTTTTTCAAAGCTTGACGATTTTCAAACTGACCATTTTCTTTACGATATTCAACAATCTGCTGGGCAATAGCTTTATTTAAACCTGCGATATAACCCAAAATTGCAGATGATGCAGTATTGACATCAACACCAACGGCGTTTACACAATCCTCAACCACTGCGTCCAAGGTTTTAGCCAAACCTGTCTGGTTCACGTCATGTTGATATTGCCCCACACCAATCGATTTTGGATCGATCTTGACCAGTTCAGCCAAAGGATCCTGCAAACGACGGGCAATCGAGACCGCACCACGAATGGAGACATCTAACTCTGGAAGTTCAGCCGCCGCCAATTCACTGGCTGAATACACCGAAGCACCCGCTTCGCTGACGCTAACCCGAGTCAGTTTGAGGTCAGGGTTTGCGGTCATCATTTCTGCAACCACCGCTTCTGTTTCACGGCTCGCCGTGCCATTGCCAATTGCAATCAAATCGACATTGTATTCACGGCACAAACGCGCCAATTCAGCGATCGAACCTTCTTTGTCTTCTTTAGGTGCAAATGTATAAATGGTGCTATGTGCCAAGACATCGCCCGCATCACTCACTACCGCCAGTTTCACGCCAGTACGAATCCCAGGATCAACACCTAAAGTGGTACGACCACCTGCTGGCGCAGACAAGAGTAAATGACGCAAGTTTTCAGCAAAAACCTCCATTGCTTCTGCTTCAGCAGCAAGACGCTTTTCAGTCAGCAACGAATGTTCAATTTGTGGACGGATTTTACCCAACCAGAATAATTTAGCCGTTTGCTTTAAAAAATCCTGACGTGCTTGGGGCTGAATTTGTTCAAGACTATATTCAGTTTCAATTTGCGCCAATGGTGCTTCATCTTCACCATCGACTTTTAAGCCCAGTACATTTTCCTGACGACCACGGAGCATCGCCAATAAACGATGCGATGGGACTTTATTTAGGTTTTCAGAAAACTCAAAATAGTCACGGAATTTTTTACCGACTTCTTTTTTCTCATCAGACGCCACCGCACTTTTCAAAATCGCAGTTTTTGCAAAGAGTGCTTTGAGCGCTGTGGTTAAAGCAATGTTTTGTGCCCATTCATCAATGATAATATGCTGTACCGCATCTAGTTGACTTTCAACATCTGGATAGTCTTCATGACTAAATCCTGCTAAAGCCTCTACAGGTTCAACATTTTCATTTCGGATTTTTTCTGCGGCAGGACCCAGACCCGCTTCTTTTGCTTTAAACGACTTACTGGTACGTTTTGGTCGATACGGCGCGTAGATTTCTTCTAGCGCATTTTTGGTTTCAGCCGCATTGACCCGTGCCAACAAATCTTCTGAAAGTTTGTCTTGTTCTTTTAATGATTCGATGACTTTTTCACGGCGCTCATATAAATCACGCAAATAAGCCAAGCGGGTATCTAACTGGCGCAGTTGTGTATCATCTAAACCCTGCGTTACTTCTTTACGGTAACGTGCAATAAATGGAACGCTCGCACCTTCATCAATTAAACGAATGGCAGCTTCTACTTGGTTTGGACGTACGGCAAGTTCGCTTGCCAACTGCTGAACTAAGTCAGTCATCGTATTTGATTCCACAAGGCTAAAGTTTAAAAGCAATGATTATAAAGACCGAGACTATAAAATCCACAATTGTTTTGCGTATTAAAAACGAAATTTTGAATCAAACCTGTGTTTTTTTCAATTTTTAGACATTTTTATTTGATCTGGTTCAAGCTTTAGCCTAGACAGTCACATTTTTCCTAAACTTATTTACTCAAATCAAATGCTCAACGCTTCTGCCAATCCCATTGCAGTGAAAATGAAGAGTTATGTTTTTTGCAAACGCGCATTTATATATTTGCATCATGCACAGCATCAATGCTTTTCCCCACAACAAATAAACTAAAAATGATTAAATTTAATTGAACAAACAAGGATTTAATCAAAAAAATGACACATCTCGCATGCTAAAATCACCTTAACCTAAAGCTGCAAACTTCAAGTACCGCAAAATCGCTTTAACATGTTGTTTTTTGGTTTCAAATCACGCGGAAAATTGTAATTTTGAGCAAATTGATACATAGTCTTAAACAGACTATCCGCATTATACTGCAATGATCCAATAAGCTATAAATATTGACTTAAATTAAGGGAGTACATCATGAGTTTAGTTGTACCTGCTGAAAATAATGAAGCTGTACAAAACGAAACCGACCGTGTCGAACGCATTTTGGTGGTCGATGATGATGTGCGTTTACGCACCCTTTTACAACGGTTCTTGGAAGATAAAGGTTTTGTGGTCAAAACCGCACACGATGCCACTCAAATGGATCGCTTGTTACAACGAGAATTATTTTCATTGATTGTGTTAGATTTCATGTTACCTGTCGAAGATGGCTTAAGTATCTGTCGCCGTTTACGCCAGTCCAATATTGATACACCCATTATTATGCTGACTGCACGGGGCAGCGACTCAGACCGTATCGCAGGTCTGGAAGCAGGTGCCGATGATTATCTACCGAAACCCTTTAATCCAAACGAATTACTAGCTCGTATTCGTGCGGTATTGCGCCGTCAAGTGCGTGAAGTTCCAGGTGCGCCCAGCCAGCAAATGGAAGTGGTCAGTTTTGGCCCGTGGTCTCTGGATTTATCAACGCGCACCCTGACCCGTGAAGGTCAAGTCGTCACTTTAACGACAGGTGAATTTGCCGTCCTCAAAGCTTTGGTACAGCATCCACGTGAACCTTTAACGCGCGATAAACTCATGAATCTGGCGCGTGGTCGTGAATGGGGAGCAATGGAACGTTCAATCGATGTACAGGTTTCGCGTTTACGTCGTTTAATTGAAGAAAATCCAGCTCGTGCACGTTATATTCAAACTGTTTGGGGCATTGGTTATGTCTTTGTACCAGATGGTGCTGAATAAGTTGGCACTGTAGGGTAATGCATTGAAGCTCGATCCCGTTAATCCACAGGACTATACCGATTTTGTTGCCTACTCAGAGCGTAAACGCACGCGCTGGGAACGCTTTCTCGACAAAATAAAACCACGCTCTGCTGCAATGCGTACGGCAGTGCTGGTGGTTTTTGTGGTGATTTTTAGTCTGGTCATGTCACTGTGGTTTTTCTGGCGAACGCTTTATTTACCTGAAATTCAGCAACATGCCCGTTATCTCGCGGTTGAACTGGAACTGGTCAATAATCCTGATATTCGAATATTTCATCGTAATAATGAAGTCGATATCGATACTTGGCTCAAAAATCGGATCGGGATTGAATACATCACCAATCCCAAAGAATATCCCAATGTCCGCGATAAAGTCATTGCAGATTTCTTCACCAATAATGTCGAAGATAAACTGGCCAAAGAGCTAAATGTTAAAGATGTAACCGTCTATTTTCAGTTCAAACCCAGCCCGCGTATCTGGATTCAAACACCAGAAATGAAAGGCAACTGGGTGCGTGAACCGCTTAAAACCTATGCCAATTATAGCCCTGAGCTTATTTTTGGTTGGTTATTGGGGGTTCCTATTATTGCCTGCATCATTATTTTAACCCTTGTGCGTCAGTTAAACCGCCCATTACGTCGTTTACAAAATGCCGCCAATGAATATAGTAAAACAGGTAAAGCGCCCTATCTGGAAACCAATCATGGCCCGCAGGAAATCCGTGAAGTGAATCAGGCGTTTAATCATATGATTTATACGCTTGAACAAACTGAACGCGATCGCCGCATTATGTTGGCGGGTATTTCTCATGATTTGCGTACTCCCCTGACCCGTATCCGTTTAACCGCAGAAATGCTGCCCGATGAATTTTTCCGGGAAGGTTTAATCTATGATGTCGATGATATGGATGCGATTTTAAATCAGTTCATTTCTTATATGCGTGATGGATCAGATGAAGAACTGCGCGAAACCAATATTAATATCTTATTACAAGAATTGGTGGTGCAATTTAAACCACTGGATATTCGTTTTGAGGCACAGGATGTTCCGATTATTCCTGCACGTAGCCTTTCTTTAAAAAGACTGATTGCCAATTTGATTAATAATGCCAAACGTTATGGTGCGGAACCGATTGAACTGAGTGCCCATGTTGAAAATGAACATATTTTAATCAGCGTTGCAGATCATGGAGAAGGCATTCCAGAAGATCAGATTGATGACTTGATGCAGCCTTTTGTTCGGGGAAATGCAGCACGTACCGTACAAGGAAGCGGGTTGGGACTGTCGATCGTGAAACGAATTGTGGATATTCATCAGGGTGAATTACTGATTCATAATCGCCCAGAAGGAGGACTTGAAGCCATCATTTCACTGCCTCTACCTAAACATTTGCAAGATGACACAGCATCGGTCAATCCACTTAATAAAATTAAGCAAAGCCTCACCGAACGCTTCTAATACTTTTGTCTAAAAAAACAACAAACAAATGATGCAGATCATTAATCGATCAATTTTTATCTTAGTATAATCAAACAGTTAAAAACATCATTAATATTTATACCCACATTTATTATAAAAATTAGACCTTAGCCTAACATGCCTCCATATCGCTTGTAGAGTAGGTACAATCCCCTCCTATGTAATCCACAAGATTGAGAGTAAGCCATGTCTTTAGATCGTATCCGATTAGCCTCCCTTCATGACAAAGTCATCAGCGCAGATCAAGCCGCTGAGTTTATCCAAGACGGTATGACAGTCGGTATGAGTGGTTTTACTCGCGCTGGTGAAGCCAAAGCGGTTCCGCAAGCACTGGTTCATCGTGCTAAAGCCAATCCTTTAAAAATTACCTTAATCACGGGTGCAAGTTTAGGTAACGATCTAGACAAACAGTTGACCGAAGCTGGTGTTTTAGCGCGTCGTTTGCCTTTCCAAGTGGATAACACATTACGTCGTGCCATCAATAATGGCGAAGTGATGTTTATCGATCAGCATTTGTCTGAAACTGTTGAACAAATGCGTAACTTACAATTAAAACGTCCTGATGTAGCGGTGATTGAAGCGATTGCAATTACTGAAGATGGTGGCATTATTCCAACAACATCAGTCGGTAACTCTGCCAGCTTTGCGATTTTTGCGGAAAAAGTCATTGTTGAAATCAATACCTCTTTAAGCGAAGCTTTTGAAGGTCTACACGATATTTATATTCCAACTTATCGTCCTACGCGTCAGCCTATTCCGTTGACCAAAGTCGATGAACGTATTGGTACTACTGCCATTCAAATTGATCCAGCGAAAATTGTCGGGATCGTATTTAATGACACCGCAGATTCACCATCAACCGTCACTTTACCTGATGATGAAACGCAAGGGATTGCCAATCACCTGATTGCCTTCTTTGAAAAAGAAGTTGCAGAAGGTCGTTTACCTACAAATCTGGGTCCATTACAAGCAGGGATTGGCTCAATTGCCAATGCGGTACTGACAGGTCTAAAAGATTCAAACTTTGAAGATTTGGTCATGTATTCAGAAGTATTACAAGACTGTACCTTTGAACTAATTGATGCAGGAAAAATGAAATTTGCATCAGGTAGTTCAATCACCCTTTCTGCAAAATGTGGTGAAAAAGTCTTTGGTAATATTGAAGCCTATAAAGATAAACTGGTATTACGTCCTCAGGAAATCTCGAATCACCCAGAATTGGTACGCCGTTTGGGGATTATCGGGATCAATACTGCACTTGAATTTGACATTTACGGCAACGTGAACTCAACTCATGTTTGCGGTACCAAAATGATGAACGGTATTGGCGGTTCAGGTGACTTTGCCCGTAATGCGCATTTGGCTATTTTTGTAACCAAGTCGATTGCCAAAGGTGGTGACATTTCTTCAATCGTACCGATGGTATCGCATGTGGATCATAGTGAGCACGATGTCGATATTTTAGTCACTGAGCAAGGGCTAGCAGACTTACGTGGACTTGCACCTCGTGAGCGTGCGCGTGTGATTATTGACAATTGTGTCCATCCACTTTATCAGGGCGCTTTAAACGATTACTTCGATCGTGCCTGTGCCAAAGGTGGTCATACACCGCATCTACTACGCGAAGCGTTGTCATGGCATGCAAATTTTGAAGAAACTGGTCATATGCTGGTGACAGAAGCTCAAGCCAAATCTGCTTAACTTTTAGCATCCACACTTACAGCTTTCACCTTTTAAAAAAGCACCCGACTGCCCTTGGGTGCTTTTTTATGGCTGTATGAGAAGCAGACTTATCAAATGGACAATTTTCGATTATCTTTAAGCAAGACAATAACAAGTAGAAAATTCCATGTTTATGATTCGCCAGTTTATTCAGTCCGATCTAGATGACGTGATTCATCTTTGGGAAATTTGTGGGCTGACTCGCCCATGGAACAATCCCGAGCTGGATATTTTTCGTAAACTGGTTCAGCAGGATGATCTATTTTTAGTGGCCATAAAAGATGAACAACTAATTGCTGTATTAATGGGGGGTTATGACGGACATCGTGGCTGGATGAATTATTTGGCAGTACATCCGCAACATCAGCGTTTAGGTATTGCGACTGCATTGGTTCAACAGTTGGAAAAACGTCTCATTGCACGCGGTTGCCCTAAACTTCAATTATTGGTTCGTCAGGATAATCTTGATGTCCAAACTTTCTACGAAGAACTCGGTTATGAAGAAGTGGATGTGGTGTGTATGGGCAAACGTCTGATTCAGGACTAAATGAGATCTTGCTTTAGTGCAATGAAAGTGCTCAAGGTTTAAATGCCAAATAAATATCGATGATATGACAATTAATCTAGCAATAGTCTGATTAAAATTGAATCTGAATGATGATTCATCAGGGGGATTCAAACAATGAAGATAAAACTATTAGGTTGTGCGATGCTTGCTCTTACTGCATCCAATTTTGTTCAGGCTGAAGTCAATACCAAACCATTTACCACGACAGAACTGAAAGCATTAAGCTGTACTGATCTAAGTGTTGAAAAAGCCAATGCCAAACGAGAGCTTGCAGCCGCTGAAAGAAACATCACCAACATTCAAACGGATACGCCAAACAAAACCATCAGTAAATGGGCGGGTGTTGCAGGTGGAGCGCTCAGTGCTTTTGGTGGAAAATCTGAACATGCAGCTAAAGCCAAAGATATGGCAAACAATTTGGCTGGTTCAGAAGACACTTCAGATGAAAACAATCTAAAACTACAGCAAGCCCTGAAAAATAAGGCTCAAACTAATATTGAAAATATCGAGACTTATCAAAAAAGTAAAAAATGTAAAATTTAAATTTTAAAAATCTCGAAAATCATAAGAATGATGAGTTTTCAGCGCCAGATCTCAATGATCTGGCTTTTTTTATGTCTTAGATTTGGCTGTTATCACAGTATCGTCATGTCTAAAGCGGCTATGCATCATTGTTTTGCTATTGATTACCCAAGCGTTCCTACTCTTAACAAAATAGGAAACTCAATTTGAAAGCTTTGATCGGATGAACACAAGGCTCGTATTCGATTTAAAGGATCTGTGTCATTTTGCTGGATATAATGTTTGATTGCCGACCACGTGTACAAATAATCAATCAATTGTTCAGAAGACCACGCTAACTGAATTTTAAAATCAGGCATGGCAATTTCCTTAAATGGAAACGGAATGGTCTGATACTGCTCGTCCACATAATGACGTTCAGCATCCCAGTAATCTTTGAGGATGACCCGATATAAATACTGAATCGCGTCATTGAGTTGCGTATGATCGATCTGAATCAAACCATAACCCAATACAGCAAATACACCATTGGGTTTTAAAGTTCGTTTAACTTGCGCATAAAAAGCATCAAAATCAAACCAGTGAATCGCTTGGGCGACGCTGATGAAATCAAAACATTGCGCTGGAAAACGAGCCTGTTCTGCCGTCTGTACCTGATAACTGACATTTTCAAAATAAGGGGCGTGTTGCAATTGATTGGCGCTTAAATCTGTTGCCACAATTTGCTCAAAATAAGGCGCTAAAAGTTGGGTAAACTGACCTGATCCCGCACCGCAATCCCATGCAAAGTCGCATGCAGGCACATGTTTAAGCAGCTCTTGAACTACTGCCTGTGGATAAGTTGGCCGTGCCTGTTGATAAAGCTGACTTTGGGCTGAGAATAAATCTTTCATCCTCCGCTCCTTGATTTGAGATGCTTATACTTGACTATAAAATAAAAATAAAAGCACATCACTAAAATTGTCAGACAATAAAAAAGCCCTAAACAATGTCTAAGGCTTTTTTGAATATGGTGGCGTGAGGCAGGATCGAACTGCCGACACACGGATTTTCAATCCGTTGCTCTACCGACTGAGCTATCGCGCCGATGGCGTGTATTAAGCCGTATCTCAGGCAATTAGTCAATCAAAATCAGCATCTTTTTCATCAAATGTCTTTTTTTTACCCAAAAAAAATCCCTGATGGGATCAGGGATCGAAAACACAAATTTGGTTTTTAAATATGGTGGCGTGAGGCAGGATCGAACTGCCGACACACGGATTTTCAATCCGTTGCTCTACCGACTGAGCTATCGCGCCGATGTGGGCGTATTAAACAATGTTCGACCGCCTCAGTCAAGATACAGCCTGCATTTTTTGCCTGAACGTTTAAATTTAAAGCAGTATTTTCGCAAAAATTATCCCTGAACCGATAATTTACCAATATGCGCCAGACAACGATGAATCGCCCCACAACCTGGTTCAAAAAATTTAACTCCTTTTTCTTCTTCCATACGGCAAACTTCACTCACCAGACGTTCCGCGACCCCTCGCCCCCGATTGGCAGGATGTACAACAATATATTCCAGAATCTTGCTTTCACCTTGTCCTGTACACCAGATTGCACCTATAATCTTGGTGTTAAATTCAGCGGTATAGACTGTGGTATACTGCGCCAGATTTTGTTCTAGCTGCTCGACCGCATCTTGCCCATCGCCAAATTCAGGACTTGTGTCATACAGTCGCTCAAGCTGGCTGCGCATTTCTTCGTTTTCAAGTGAAGTATAAGCATGTACGGTTATAGGCATGGATTAACCCTCCTGAGCAATCTGTGTGCTGTCACTTTTGTCACAGCGAATTGAGCTTTATATTCATCATTTTTAACGTTTTTTGAGGAACGTGTCCATGACAGAGCGTATCAGTGAAGTGGTAAGAAATACCAATGAGACCAAAATCCGGGTTCGTTTGAATCTTGATGGTTCTGGTCAGGGTACACTGAACACTGGAGTTCCATTTTTAGACCATATGATTGATCAAATCAAGCGTCATGGTTTATTTGATATTGATATTCACTGTGATGGCGATCTTGAAATTGATGATCACCATACCGTTGAAGATTGCGGAATTACGCTGGGTCAAGCATTTGCACAGGCATTAGCTGATAAAAAAGGTTTGCGCCGTTATGGTCATTTCTATGCGCCATTAGATGAATCACTTTCTCGTGTCGTGGTGGATTTATCTGGCCGTCCAGGTTTATTTATGGATATTCCATTTACCCGCGCGCGCATTGGAAGTTTTGATGTCGACTTATTTTCTGAATTTTTTCAGGGCTTCGTTAACCATGCGCTGATGACTTTACATATTGATAATCTCAAAGGCAAAAACAGCCACCACCAGATCGAAAGTGTGTTTAAAGCCTTTGCCCGCGCACTTCGTATGGCCTGTGAAGTTGATCCACGTGCATCAGGAACGATTGCTTCGACCAAAGGGAGTCTGTAATGACTCGTGTTGCTTTACTTGATTATGGCATGGGAAATCTTCATTCGGCAGCCAAAGCACTCGAACATGTGGGAGCAACGGTCGATGTGACCAATGACCCAAAACTGATTGCGCAAGCAGATAAAATTGTTTTTCCTGGGGTTGGCGCCATGCGGGATTGTATGCAAGGCATGCATGAGGCTGGAATTGATGAGGTCGTGCGCCAAGCAGCTTTTAATAAGCCTGTTTTAGCCATTTGTGTCGGTATGCAAGCGCTTATGCAACGTTCTGAAGAAAATGGCGGAACTGACGCGCTTGGAATCTTTGCAGGTCAGGTCAAACATTTTCCTGAAATCGAAGGTTTAAAAGTGCCGCATATGGGTTGGAATCAGGTTCATCAAGCCGATCCATCTCATCCTATGTGGAATAAGATCGAACAGGATGCACGTTTTTATTTTGTGCATAGTTATTATGTTGAACCACAGCAAAGTGAATTAGTTGCCGCAACCTGCGATTATGGGCTGCCATTTTGTACCGCCATTCATCAAGACAACTTGTTTGCGACCCAATTCCATCCTGAAAAAAGTCATACAGCGGGCTTACAGCTGTTAAAAAACTTTGTGGAATGGAAGATTTAAAACCACGTTCTGATATTAGATCAAGTCAAAATTGACTTGATCTTTTAAATCCATCACAAAAAATATAAATATTACAATTTATCTTTCATTTTTCTTTTATACTTTAGACTTGATCTCAAAACTGCCTTATTCAAAATAGTTGAACGTTTCAGGGAAAATAAGATGCGCTCTTCAGTTCAGGGTACTTGTCTCGCCAATGATTCGCCATTACGCCCCGAAGGTCGTTTTGGTCGCTTATCATTTGCAGCTTGGAGTTTACTGGGAAGTCTTTTTTTTCTAATCGCATGTAGTACCATTGGTTTTGGTCTGATTCAAATGAGCGAAAAACAAAGTAGCTATTCAAATCAAACCATCCTGTTTATGATTTGTTCTATAGGCACGCTGACTGCGATTTTTGTTTATTATCATTTTATTTTTATGATTCGCCGCTTACATGATTGTAATCAAAGTGGCTGGTTATCTTTACTGTATATGGTCCCGCTCATCAATATTGTGTTTATGGTCTATTTACTCTGTGCCAAAGGCAATACGCGTCTCAACGATTTTGGCCCAACACGCTATACCTGTAAGTGGGAACGATTCTTTGGCTGGATTTATATTATTCTTGTTCCAGTGAGTCTGATGATTGGGCTTTTAAGCGTTCTGATCATTCCGACCTATCAAACTTATCTGCAATAGCACAACAGCGACTCTCCAAACAAAATCATCCAGATTAAAACGAAATCTTCATTCTGTTGACTTAGCAATTGCGGTAGAGTTTGCTAAGATGAGGCAATTTTTATTTTCCCAGATGAAGCAAGGAGCGAAAGCATGCTGATCATCCCTGCAATTGACCTGAAAGATGGTAAGTGTGTCCGTTTAAAACAAGGCCGTATGGAAGATGATACGGTTTTTTCAGATGATCCTGTCGCAACTGCTCAACATTGGGTCAATGAAGGCGCGCGTCGTTTGCATTTGGTTGATTTAAACGGTGCTTTTGCGGGTACACCGATTCATAAACCTGTGGTCGAAGCGATTGCTAGAGCACAACCTGAATTACCAATTCAGATTGGTGGTGGTATTCGCTCGCTTGAAACCATCGAGCATTATCTGGATGCTGGCGTATCTTTTGTCATTATTGGAACCAAAGCTGTTCAAGATCCTGCGTTTGTAGAAGAAGCATGCAAACAATTTGGTGGTCATATTATCGTCGGGATTGATGCTAAAGATGGTTTTGTAGCAACAGACGGCTGGGCCAATGTGACCGATGTCAAAGCCACAGATTTGGCTAAACGTTTTGCCGATGCGGGTGTCTCTAGCATCGTGTATACCGATATTGCCCGTGACGGCATGATGCAAGGGGTCAATGTCGAGCAAACTGTCAATTTGGCTCAATATTCAGGGCTTCCTGTGATCGCTTCTGGTGGTGTGACCAATCTTGAAGATGTCCGTTTACTCAAAGGCCAGCCAGGTATTTTGGGGGCGATCACCGGCCGTGCCATTTATGAAGGGACATTAAGCCTACGTGAAGCGCAGCTTTTATTGGATGAACAAGCGCTGTAAAAAAGAGTAGACATAAAAATGGGCGATTCATTCGCCCATTTTTATGCTGCAATTCAGACCCGTATTAGCCAGCCACACATGGTTGTGCAGGGGAACCGATCCAAGCGGATTGAGTTGGAATTTTTTCACCTTTCATGACCAGCGTCAGCGGTCCAAGTAGCGTTTGATCGGCAACTTCAGCATTATAGAGCACGATACTCCGACAATGGACGGTGACATGGCTGCCAATTTTCACCTCACCAATTTTCATGATTCGATCTTCAAATAAATGTGTTTGAGGGCCACTAAAACTATTCAGTTCACTGTTATCTCCAATACTCACGCAATCGAACTCGGTGATATCGGCAGTATCCAGATATACATTTTTACCGACTTTGACCCCCAGTAAGCGCAATAACATTGGCAAAAACGGTGTACCACGTACATAGTTGAGACAGTTCTGAATGGCAATCGACTCATATAAACTGGTAATACCTTCACTGACCCAGACAAACATCGTCCACATGGGTGCTGAACGGGTTTTATAACGACCAATCAACGCCCATTTCAAGACCACGATGAGAAGAAAACTGACAATACCATAAGCAATACCTGATAAGGTTAAAGCCAGTAAGCCATAGAGCCAGCCTTTTGTGACCACCGTATTAATTACAGATAAAACGATCATATAACCAACACCAATTGCAAACGCAGAAGGCAGCACAATACGCAAACCTTCAATAAAACCACGCATCATCCGCCGTGCAATACTAGGTTTAAAGGTCAAATGTTCAGGAAAATCCGCAACCGTTTCACGTGCAGGCAAGCGCAACGCAGGTGAACCAAACCATGTTTCGCCACTTTGTAATTGATCTTTTTCAGGAATTTTTGATTGAACACCAATCAATACCCCATCAGGCAGATCTGTACCATCAGCAATATAAGCACTATTTCCGACAAAGCTACGGCGACCGATTGTTGTCGGCTGTAAAATCATCCAGCCACGGGTAATTTCTTCATCACCTAACATCACCGCATCGGCAATAAAGCTTTCATCGCCCAATGTGAGTAACTCAGGGATGACCCCTGTGGCGGTTGAAACTTCACTGTCTTTCCCCACTTTGGCACCTAGCAAACGAAACCATGCAGGTGCATAAACCGTCGCAAACAATCCATGTAAAGTTTGCAAACTGGTTTCCAAAATTTGAGTAGCAAACCATTTACGATAATAAGTCGAGCTATGCAATGAATAGGTTCCAGCTTTGAGACTTGGTAACAGGATTTTACGCACCAATGCCGCGAATAACGCTGTGGCGATAATCATCAATACACTGGCAGGAATGGCAAGCAAGAAATAATGCAAGGCAGTAATCGCACTATTGCTGCTTGCCCAGTCACTAAAATATTTGACATCGAGCCAATCGACCAAAATAAAATTAGGAAAGATCGGGATAAAAAACAAACAGGAAATCAGTATCGCACTCACTGCATAGTAAGCAGCTTCCCACATTTTACGCAGAGTGCTTACTTTTTCACGTGGCAATAATTGCGCTACATCAATACGGCTATGATATTTTGCTGGTGCGCCATCCCAGATTTCATGTGCAGGAATAGTTTGACCATTTGGCAATGCCGATAAAGCTTTTAAATGGGCATAATCTTCAAGACAGGTATTTTCTTCCAAAACACTATAAGACCCGACATAACTTTCCTGTTTTAAATGTATGCGACCTAAAACCAGATGACCTTGCTCGACTTTGGCATTTTCCAGATTGACATGTGAACCAACACTGACACCATCATCGATTTGCAGCAAGGCTGGCATGCGGATAAAGACTGAACCGATATGCACGTTCTGACCAATTTTAGCGCCCAAAGCACGCAAATACAGACGATTTAGACTTGAACCCGCCAATAAATAAACAGGCGCAATGTTGGTCAACCGATCTGCCAGCCACCATCTAAAATAAGTTCTACTCCAGAGTGGATATTCACCCGCTTTAACACCCCTTAACAATAAGCGATTACCTACAATGGAGAGCGCAAAACTGGCAATCATACTCAGTACATATACGCCCAGTGAAATCGCAATTGCATGGGGAATACTATCGCTCGGGCTACCCGTAAAATAGTGATAACTAAAAAATGGAGCAAGCCATTGTAAAATGGTCAGCGCAATCAATACAGGGATGACCACAAGCTGCGCCACACCACACAGCACACGATGCAGGCTATTTACCTCATAGCTATTCACTTCACGCATTTGCTGTTGCTTGGTCTGGGCCAACATAAACTGGCTAATCGCACCAACTTTACGATTTTGGTAAATATTTTGGATCGTGATTTGCGCATATTCAGGATATTCACGTAGCTCAGACGTCAATACAGCAGCCAAAAGTGAATGTCCACCCAAATCATCAAAGAAATCGGCACTGAGGCGAATCGCCTGATTTGGAAATAATTTCTGTAAAATAGTAAATAAAATACTTTCTGCTTCATTTTGCGGTTCGTCTGAAACTTCTTTATCTATAGAAGTCGTCAACTCAATTTTACGCAATGCATTTCGGTCAATTTTTCCAGACAATAAACGTGAAATTGCTCAACAATTTCAAAACGGTTGGGAACCATATACGCTGGCAATCTGGACTTTAAATATGTCCGAATATCTTTCACCTGAATCTGGCTTTTAGCCTCTTGATCAAGCACGATAAAAGCGACCAGTTGATCCATTTCGTCATCACGGCGCAACACCACAGCCGCTGTACCGATTCCATTTAAATCACACAAAGCGGCTTCAATTTCACCTAGTTCAACACGGAAACCACGAATCTTGACCTGATCATCAGCACGTCCCAAACACTGGATTTGACCATTTTCATCAAGTCGTGCCAAATCACCTGTACGATACAGTTTAAGTTCGTGCTCGTTTTGCGCCCATTGATTATCAATGAATTTTTCAGCGGTAAGTTCTGGACGCCCTAAATATTCACGTCCCACGCTTGGGCCAAACACACAAAGCTCACCCACTTCGCCCTGCGCTAATAGCTCAAGCTGATCGTTTAAAACCAGCATGCCGTAATTCGGCAAGGGAACGCCAATCGTCACAGGTTCATTGGCATAAACACGCGCCAGACTTGAGGTGACAGTTGTTTCAGTCGGTCCATAGGTATTAAAAATCTGATGATGTGGTAAATCCCAACGCGCCACCAAAGCTTCGGGACACATTTCACCGCCCAGATTGATGATTCTTAAATTTGGTACATCTTCTGGAAATAGCGCCAATAAGGTTGGCACGGCATGTAAAACTGTAATATTTTCTTGTTGAAGGGTTTTACAAAGACGCTCAGGATCAGTCACCAGATCTTTGGGTGCAATCCAGATCGTGGCACCGACCAAATAAGAAATCCAGACTTCTTCAAAGGACATATCAAAAGCGACAGAAAAGCCCTGATAGACTTTATCTTGGTGACATACGCCCAAGACTGAATTTTCTGAACGCAGAAAGTGACAAATATTACGCTGCTCGATTACAATCCCTTTCGGCTTGCCCGTTGAACCAGAGGTATAAATGATATAAGCCGCATCATCCAGTGCAGCACGTTGCTGAATTATCGGGTGTTGTGTTGGCTGATTCAGTTCATGCGCAGTCCATACATTTTGTTGCAGTTGTGTCAGTAAACCCGCCCATTCCTGACTGGTGACAATCCCCACGGCTTGGGCATCATCCAGACAAATCTGAATACGATCGACAGGAACATCCATATCAAAGGGAAGCCATGCAGCACCTGCTTTACAGATCCCCGCTTGAGCAATCAGTAAATCTGCTCCACGTGGTAACCATAGTCCCACGCGATCACCTGCTTTGACACCACGCTGGATCAACTGCTGTGCAATTTGATCGACTTGCTGTTGTAACTCGGCATAACTGATCTTTCGCTCATGATCAATCAGGGCAATATGGGTCGGATATTGCTCTGCTGTATGGTCTAAAATGTCTGAAAGAACTTCAGTTCGAATAAACTCTGGTCGTTGATCACCACGAATCACAGAGAGGGTATGAATAATTGCATTCATAGGATGTCCAGATGTTCGCCATCGCGTTATTTATCCCAAATACTTACTTAATAAAAACTCAGGATAAAACTCTTGTATTTATATGCAGTTCATCAGAAACATATAAAATTCAAACAATGACCTAAAACTGATTTTTTTATTCAGGCTTATTGTTTTCCTGTTGATGCTAGGCAGAATTGCTTAATAAATAATTAAAAAAACTTTCCTATCGGATTTATTTTTTAGCAGTCAATGATTAAAAATAATATTCAACTAATTGTTATATATTGATTTTATAAAAATATAGCAGAAATAATGAAGTCTAAATTACAAAATAATCTGAATGGTTTACTTGATCTGACATTTTTTTAGTATCTTAATCAAATTTCTCATGGATCACACTTGATCATCATGCCTTGTTTTCAGTGGACTAGTTAAACTGCTGATCTAAATCAATCACGTCATCCATTAAATCAATACATTGCTGCGAATGTGAAACTATAATCAGGGATTTCACCTGTTTTTTTAGTAACTCTATTATTTCCAGTGCGGTAGTGATATCTAATGCTGAGGTTGGCTCATCTAAAATCAATAATTGCGGTTGCCTTAAAACTCCACGTAAAATACTTATTCGCTGTTTTTCACCTCCTGAAAAATTTTTATATACATCTCCCATATCATCATTTAATGTTATTTTGTTCTTTTCAAGAATTGAGTTTAATTTAAATTTTTCCAGCCATTTTATTAACTCAGCATCTGTATAATCATAAGGGCTATTATAAACTAGATTGTCTTTTAAACTGCCAGAAAAAATAACAGCATGCTGTCCGACAAAACTGACTTGATTAAAAATTTCTTCAGAAAAATTCTCCGAAATATCCAAATTCTGATAATAAAGTCGCCCAGATTTAATCTTTGACACCCCAATTAAATAATTGATAAGGGAAGTTTTTCCGCGACCTGTCTGGCCTACAATCGCATAATGAGTATCAGCCATTAGCTGTAAATTAAAATGCTGTATCTCATGTTTACCCAAGTTCAGTGTGGCATCCTCAAATTGATATAAAACAGAAGTGCTAGACGCTGTTGATGTCCAAGGCTGATAATGGTCACGCGTTAAATCAAAATATTGTCGATAAGTCTTTAGCGCTACAATATTGCCATTTACCCGCATCAGGCTTTGCGAGACCATTAAAAAAGGCAAAGTCAACTGAATAATATAGGTACTAATCAGGACAAAATCGCCTGAACTAATTTGCTGATGCTGGGAAATATAGGCGGTGTAAAACATAAATCCGAGTAAAAATAGAAAAATTAAAAGAACCTGCATCATCATTAACCCACCAATACGAAGATTGGTATTTTTGACGATAACTGCATAGCTCGATAAACTTTGTTTTAAACGATTCTGTTCATAAACTTGTGAGTGTTTAATTTTAATTTCATAGCTTTGAGATACTTTCTCTAAAATAGCTGTATTGATTAAATTACGTCCCTGATAAATTTCATTAAAATAACCACTACTTTTTTTACTAATTAATATAGAAACAATAAAAATCAGGAGGGCCGTCCCCACAAAACATGCACTAAACACGATATTAATCGTTTTAAATAACACCGCAAAAATAAATAAAAGTTGAAATACAATCGGCCCTAATAACATAAAAAAAGCAAAAGTCATTTCGCTCATCGCCGATGCGCCACGTTGCAAGTCGGTCAGGAAGACGCCTATTTCCGTTTGATCTTGATGTTGTTTTTGCAGGGCTAAAAAGTTTTCGACGCCAGAATACATCAGTGCCGTCTCAAAGTTTACCGACATGATCATGCTAAATAAATTTTGACACCATGATAGCAATTGCGACATGAGCCATGCTGCCGCATAAGCCAGCACCAATAAATAGAGTTTTTCTATACTAAATAAATGAGCAATTTCAATATGATGGTTTTGTTCAACCTGATCGACAAGTAACTTCATGAGATAGGGAAACAACGTCCCAAATATCGCAAAGAAGACCACCAGTAAAAACATCAGGATAAAATCTAGTTTCAGGCGTGAATATCGCTGCATCGCAAGTTGACAGGCAAAGCGATAATTCTTTATCCATTCAAAACGTTTCAGTACATTCATAAAGATAGCGAGTGATTATTTTCAATTCATTCTGCATATAAATGAACACAACAAGCTTGCATCAGGCAGCACTTGATAGCCTGATGATATTCATAGATCAGGCAATACATTTTAGTACATATTGCCTGAGTTAAGCCTGTTTTGAGACTAAAATGATACCATTTTGCCTGGATTCATCGCAGCACCAACGCCATAAAATCCTTTTGCCATGGGAATAACTAAAGGTGCCAAAGCTCTGCCCCATAGAATATCTTGATGCTGAATCTGAGTCAGCATCTCAAAGTCATCTGACTGCCCACAAAAATCATCTGCAATGGCTTTGCCAATGCGGACAGTTTGTGCTACACCATGACCGCTCCAGCCATGTACAGCATAGACAGGAAATTTATCCCCTGATTTACGGCTATCAGTTGCACCGTTGACGGTCAAATCAGTTGTGCCACTCCAGACAAAATCGAGTTCGACCTGTTCTAATTGTGGAAACACATGCAATATGCGACCTTTCAAATATTGTGCTGTTTTCTCAGCATTCCAGCAAGTTCCTGTGCCTTGTCCACCAAAAAGGAGTCGATTATTGGAAACTCCACGGTAATAATCAATTTGAAATTGGGTGTCATATACCGGATGATCCTGTGGCAATAATTGCTTTAATTCAATATTCAGCGGCGCGGTGGTACAGACATAGGTATAAAATGGAATGGTGGTTTGATTTTTTTGTTCCAGCAATTTAAAAGACGCATGATGCACGGCCAATACCACACTTTTTCGCGCTTTAATGCAGCCTGTAGTGGTCTGAACATAAATCCCGTCCTCCCGTTCCTGTATCGAGACCACTTCGGTATGTTCATACACTTTCCCACCTTGCTGACAAAATCCATAAATCAGCCCACGATTGAGCGCTAAAGGATGAATATGTCCGCCTAAGCGATCAACTAATCCCCCAAAATAACGATCGGACTTCACATATTCATAGAGTTCATGTTTACCCACCACCTGCGTATGGTTTTCACCCAGATATTTTCGGGCATCTGCTCCTTGTGTCAGTGCAACCAAATGTCCTTCATGAACTGCGGCGGTAATATGCCCATGTTTACGTGCCGCATCAATTTGATAACGCGCCAAAATCGAATCAATCAACTGCATAGCTTCAGTTGAAGTAAACTGCCATAACTTTTTGGCATCAGCATGACTGAGCTGCTCAATCATTTCTTCTGCCTCCCAACGCGCAAGACCGGGCGTAAGTTGCCCGCCATTACGTCCTGAAGCACCACTCCCTATCCGATTTTTCTCAACCAAAACGGTGTCAACGCCTTGTTCAGCCAGATGTAGTGCCGTAGATGCACCGAGCAACCCTCCACCAATGACCAAGACATCACATTCAAGATCAGTTTGTAAACTTTCAAATTGATGCCAATCTGCCAGAGAACTTTCATAATAATTGGCAGCATGCTCGATATGCCCATGTTGTGGAGCAATCCAGTTCCACTCTTTCTCACTTGTCATAGCTTGGCTAACTTTAAATTCGACATCATTCAACAGCACAGGTTTCATTAACAGATTTTTCATTTGTTCAACTCACTTTCATTCCAATATTTATTAAGCATTGCTCATGACAACACTTTGCTTTCTCAATTTTTTATAGATAAAAATGGCAATTCCCAGACTGAGCCAAACACAACCAAAATGCAGTGCGGCAGCATCAAGGTTAAACCACAGACAGACAATGGCCGCGACAGAGAAGATCGGAAGCACAAGATTTTTAAAAATATTGTTCCAGCCTTTGTTCTCACCTTTCTTGATGTAAAAATGCATAAAGATCGAGAAATTAACCGCAGTAAACGCAATAAGTGCACCGAAGCTAATCAGACTGACCACCGTTGCCAAATCCAGCAACATGGCAGTCATGGAAATCGCGCCAATAACCAAAACGGAATACAGTGGTGTACCGAGTCTGGCATTAAAACTGCCAAAAATCTTTTTGTAGAAAATACCGTCTTTACCCATAATATGAATCAATCGCGCGGCACTGGCGTGGGTTGCCAAACCTGAAGCCACCGTATTCATAATCTGCCCGCATAAAAAGATCGCCTGAAATAATGCCCCGCCCACATACAACACAATCTCTGGCAAAGCTTCACTTGGATGCTTAAAACGTGTGTTATCTGGGAAATACAACTGAATAAACCATGAAGCACTGATGAAAATAACACCACCTGCCAGCGTAGTTAAAATCACCGCTTGAGGAATCACTTTTTTGGGTTGTTCTGTTTCCTGCGACAATGTCGTGACTGCATCGAAACCAAGAAAAGAAAAGCATAAAATTGATGCGCCTGCGATCAATGGAAGCAGTTGAGGATCTCCATTCCAAAGTGGGGTAAGCGTAAGCACATGCGCATAGCCATCGGTCGTCCCTATTCCTTTAATGACCAGATAAATAAATACCAGCATTAGCACAATCGGCGCAAAGACAAATAATAAGCTCAAGTTCGCCAAAATCTGGATGCGAAAACAATTCACCAATGTGACCAAAGCTGCTGCCAGCATCACCCAGAACCAATAGGGCATTGCAGGAATCAAGGCATGTAAATAAATCCCTGCCAATAAAGCATTAATCAACGGCAAGAGAAGATAATCCAGTAAGGCACACCATCCCACAAAGAAACCTGCGGTTGCCCCACAACTTTCAGCGGTATAGCTATAGGCCGAACCAGGTCGTTCTGAACAACGACTAAATCGTGCATAGCTAATCGCAGTCAATAACATGGCCACCAGCGCCAATAAATACGCCAAGGGTACTCGTCCGTCTGTGGTTTCAGAAACGATGCCAAAAGTATCAAACACCGTCATAGGTGTCATATAAGCAATGCCGACAATGACCACTTGCCACAAGCTCAACTTTTTGGTTGGAAATTGCTCATTTTCCATTTTATTGTAACTCGCAATAAAATAATGTTCAGTGATTATTCTTTTGCAACAACTATGCCATATAATAAAAAAATTATTTTGAACCAATCTGAGAATAAAATGCCACGCTACTCGATTGAAACGCGTAAAGCCGCGATTGCAGCCTACAAAAAAACCGACTATAAGCTCGCTGTCTGTAAAGAATTCAACATCTCCAGAGTCACACTGGATGCATGGATTAAACTTGAAGAAGAGACAGGAAGTTTGAACCCAAAACCCACCAAAAAACGTGGTGCACCCGCGCATATTAAAGATTGGGATGCATTCCAAGCATTTGTAAAAAATACAAAATTTCAAAATATTAGTGATTTAATCCCCTTATTTGAACAGGAGTTTGGCTATTCAGTTTCCTATGCGGTCTTGGTTCGCGCAATCCATGTTTTGGGTCTACGTCGTCGTAAAGGTCGCTTCTATGGTTAGAAAAAATACAAAATTTAGCGACAAAAAAACAGAGTTTTTTGTAGGTTTAAAATATTAAAAAAGTAAATTTAATTTATTAAAAAAGTAA
>OGQD01000093.1_pt1 | contig 72287 bp, 67 predicted proteins | sample 1553091 | NCBI WGS metagenome assembly OGQD01 (sample SAMEA2580290, study PRJEB22360) | human gut metagenome | biome: human gut; feature: human-associated habitat; material: faeces | place: Denmark | collected 2008/2010
CGCTGATGGTAGTGTGGCGTTAGCCATGTGAGAGTAAGTCATCGCCAGCTTTTAATTCTAAGGCACCCTCATCTTTATACAGATGAGGGTGCTTTCTTTTATAAAGAGAATAGATGCAATAAATAGAAAATCAATTAACTTTCTTGCTTAATAATATTTTGACTTGCTTTTTTTAAGCTAAAAAGCAGTTGTCCAAGGAGTACGTCTTTACTACTCAGCGTCACAATAATCATCGGATGCTGAACTGAAGGTACTGAAGTTAAGACAGCTTTACCATTTTCTGCATCTAAAGTAATACTTTGACATCCAATGAGCTGTATTTCTTTAAGAAAAGCACTCACCATTGCTAAAATAGAGCTACTAACAGCGGCTAGTTTACTTGCATTGTAATGATTTTTTTTAGTGATCGTTGTGAGTTCAAAGCCATCAGTGGAGCAGAGCATAATAAAATCGATTCCGCGCACGTTATTAATAATATCTTGAACTTCATTCTTTGCGTATTGAATAAGCTCAGGAGGGGCAATTCTTCGTTGTTCTTTTAAAGCAAACATGGCTATTACCTCAAATTTAGTTTCAGCTTGTTAGGTTGTAGTTGACTTCTAATGATGCGATAAGTGATTCGACTATCAATAATATGTGATCAGTTTTACGTGCATCAATAAAAAATAGTGGATAAGAATATTGGTTTTGTTTTAGCCAGTCACGATAGATAGAAAGTGATTTTTCTTTGTTTTGATCGATATGGGTAATGCCAATAGCAATATTATTGCTTTGGGACTTAAAGCTTTCTAAATAAGCTTCGAGTTCTTTTAAAGGAGCTTCAACTGAGTGATCAATGAGTAAAATGACTCCAATCGCGCCCTCACAAATAACAGTCCAGATGAAATCAAAACGAGTTTGACCTGGTGTTCCGTATAGCCCAATTTTTACGCCATCTTCGAGTGTAATCTCGCCATAATCAATACCTACGGTTGTTTGTTGTTTTTCATGTGCTGCTTGATCAGTGTTGAAAGCTTCTGTAGCCAATACAGGAATTTCGGACAGTGATTTTATAGCTTCGGTTTTACCTGCTCCCATGCTCCCTGCAAAAACAATTTTATATTGTTGTAAGATCATATATCTTCCTTATATTCCAAAGCGACGGCGCAATTTGCCGAAAAATTTGTTTAAAAAACTTTGGTTTTCATCATTTTGAGTACTCAAATGTTGTGAAAATTTACTTTGCGTTGCCGCAATTTCATTTCCATTATCAGATGCAATACAAGCCGCTATAAATTGTTTCACGGTGTGAAGTGGTAGGCTAAGTTGTTTTGCGATTTCAGTGAGTTCAGCGCCTTGAATAAAGCATGCACTCAGTCGTAATATATTTTTTTGATTTTTTGTGCTGAAAGGCTGTGGCCAGTAATCCAATTGATAAAATTGGATATCATCTGCCAAAGTGTGTAGTTCGTGAGAATTCCAAACGAGGTTCCATAACCAATTTTCTAACAGATATTCAGACTTGCGTGAAACTTTGACAAAATCAGCGGTCATTGCAAAATCATATTGGAAGCTATGATTAGTCCGGGTGGTGGTTCGAGTTGGCTCTAACCAAGCAATTTGACTTCGTGTATCAATGATTGCCAATGTTCCATGATCATCAAATAAATGTAAACGCGCATTTTGAGGATTGAGCATGTGTTTAAAAGTTGACGGTTTTAATATTGAAGTGCTTTGCTCAGTTAGGTTTGTCTTAAACTCTTCATCATCTGATAAATAATTTAATAATCTTAAATGTATCCACTGTTTGAGTGGTTCAATTTTATGATTAAAAGGTAAATACAAGGTATTATTATTGATATCACCCGATAAATTATGGTTTTTTACGATTTTTAAAAATGGAAATTTTTTATTTTTTAGAATTTTTTGAATGCTATCAGTTTCAAAAAAAGATTCATTAATGAGAAGTAAATCAATATTAGGATCGGCCGCATTTATCCAGTTAATACCATATTGGTCTGGAATAGCATTTCTTAATTCTATTTTTAATTCATCTGAACTTTTTAATCCTAAGCCAGAAATTGCAATATTAATGCAGTGTCCATTCATAATATCTTTTTGTATCTCAACGTTGGACAGTACAAAATTAATAGCCCTTAAGTCATTTGATTGATTAAAGGGCTAATGATCATTAAGCAAAATCGAGTTCTTTCTCAAACGTTTTTAGTTCATGGCGGGCCATCGCTAAATTAGATTTTGAGCGATCCAAAACTAGATATAAGAAGATATTGCTATTGCTCTCTAAAGGGCGAATAAGATGATATTGCTTACCTAGTGTGATTAATATATCTTCAATTTCATCATTGAGCTTGAGTGCATTTGCAACGCGTCGCTTAGCACGGACAACTTCAGTGTTGCCTGCTGCTGCAAGTTCTAAATCAATATTACCCCCACCTTGAGTCGCTAGCGCTAAACCGCTTTCAGTATCAACTAATGCCGCAGCATTGAAACCATCAATACTGGTTAATCCATCAAGTGATAATTTCGCCATATTTTTACCTATTTATTAAGATATGATTATTTATAATTTCTACTACTCCTGATTTTTATTCAGAGTGAAATAGTAGGAGTTTTTTATTATTCAAAAGTGCCTTGGCTAAATCAATAGTACATATACTAGAACCTGTAATAATGAGTCTTTTAATTGATTAGAATAGCCAAGTTAAATTGAGAAAAATGTATTTTTAAATGCATATTGATCATTTAAACGTGATTTTTATCGCATTAAATTTGATCAAAAAAGCTAAAATTACAAGTGTAACAAATTATATTTTTTAAAAATAATAAATGTGATGAAGTGACATTATTTGTTAACTATAAGGTAAATAAAAAATAAGAGAGTATATACTCTCTTATTTTTAAACACTCTTTTTAATCTATCTTAATGAATTAAGTTTGAATATTGGCAATATAAAAAAACCAAAATTGCCAAAGCCACTATTGGCGCCACAATTTTAGACCATGCAGGAATAGGTAATTCCTGAATTTCAATTGTGCTATGGTGATTTGTTTCAGTGGGTTGTTGTGCGGTATGGACCATTTGATTAAACTCCTTCATGGTTTCATCTAATGATAGCTCTTCTGAAACTTGAGGTTTAGTCCCAATGAGTTCTGTGAGTTGATTTGTTGACCAAACCCAATCATCAGCCTGTCCAGATAAATGCTCAATTTGACCTGCCAATAGTTCTTTTAACCCAGTGGGACCAAAATTTCCTGTATCATCGAGTTGTTTAATCTCAGAAAATTGTAGTTCCAAAATCTCCATCAATGCCTGTTCTTGCTCTTTAGGGGCTAATTCTGATTTATTGTTTGAGGAGGTAACAAGATGACGAGCAATCTCTTGTAGGTACAAGGGATCAATTCTATGGATTTCTTGGTAAAGTTTATTTTCATCTTCACGCCAGAGTTGAATCAATTTTCCCAAAACCAAGGCATTGAGTTCAAAAATATAATGGCTACGCTTTTCACGTGAATATTGTGAAAATAGCTGAGGCTTTTGAATTTCAGTCTGCTCAGCAAAATAATGTACTAAATCAAAAGCCATCGGATACTCCGTAAATTTAATCTAATAATCGTAAACTTGGTTTTTTCTTAGGTGTTTCAGATTCAACTTGGTCTTGAGTATTTGATTTTAAAGTATCTTCTGTCGTTTGCACATTGGCATATTCGTCAGGATCGAAGAATAATCCTTGTCCATTTTCACGTGCATAAATTCCCAATAAAGCAGAAATAGGGACATAAATATCACGAGCAACACCGCCAAAACGGGCAGAGAAGCTAACCGCATCGTTACTCATTTGAAATTGATGAACTGCATGAGGGGCAATATTCAAAACAATCTGTCCATCTTTAACAAATTGTTCTGGAACGGAAGTATACGGCTGAGTCGCATCAACCAATAAATAAGGCGTGAGTTGGTTATCACAAATCCATTCATAAATTGCGCGTGCCATATATGGGCGGGTAGGGCTTAAATTTATTTCCTGATTTGACATGATAAACTCACTTAACGATTTACTAAGGCACTATAGCGCGTTTTTTCCTGCTGTGTCATGGATTTAACAAAAGCAGGACGACTAAACACACGATTACAATAGAGTAATAAAGGACGAGATTGTTGAGGCGATAATTCAATTCCCATACTTTGCAGCCTGAGAAACATGGGAGCAAGCATGCAGTCCAAAATTCCAAAGTTTTCCGACATAAAGTATGGAAAATGTTGAAACAATGGAGCAAGTGAAATTAAAGTATCTTTAAATTCTTTTTGGGTTTTGGCTTTTTGTGTAATATCCAGAGTATCCGCATGTTTGAGCATGATATCAGCTTGCTTAAACCAGTCCTGCTCAAAACGCCAGATATATTGGCGTTGTTCTGCCCGAGTACTTGGCGCATCGGCATACAGCTTATTTTGTCGATAACGATCGTCAATATATTCTGAAATAATTGCAGTCGAAAATAGTTTTAAATCATTTTCTAGTAACATCGGTAGTTGATTGTAGGGATTTAAGCTCGCAAGGTCTTCATCTTCATGATCTACTAAAATTAAGTGATGTTTGATTTGTTTTTCTGCGAGTAAAAATCGTATCCAGTGTGAGCGAAAATCATCTGCATGACTATAAAGCGTAATTCCTTGAAGCGATGCATTTTCGACAGACATATCTCAAAAAACTAAAAAACTGGATGGTGTAGGATACTAAAAATACATCTAAAAAGATAATACCCCGTTAAATAAGTTTGGAGCATTCGCTTGGCATGTAGCGAGTATTGTAAAGGACAATAAGTAAAAAATTTTAGATAAAGAAAAACCCCAGAATATCTGGGGTTTTGTCCAACTCGAAAAACGTATTAACGTTTAGAGAATTGAGGACGTTTACGTGCTTTACGTAAACCAAGTTTTTTACGTTCAACTTCACGTGCATCACGAGTAACGAAGCCCGCTTGACGAAGAACAGGTTTTAAGGTTTCGTCAGATGCGATCAAGGCACGAGTAATACCGTGACGGATAGCACCAGCTTGACCACCGATACCACCACCTTTAACAGTGATGTAAAGGTCGTACTTTTCAGTTGCTTCTAACAACTCAAGTGGTTGACGAACAACCATTTGAGCAGTTTCACGACCGAAATATTGCTCTAAAGTACGGTTGTTAATCACGAGTTTACCAGTACCAGCTGATAAGAAAACACGTGCAGTTGCGGTCTTACGGCGACCTGTACCATAATTAGTTGCCATGTGCTTTATCCCTTAGATGTCCAAAACTTGTGGCTGTTGAGCAGTATGAGGATGCTCGCTACCAGCATACACTTTCATCTTCTTGATCATTGCATAACCAAGAGGACCTTTTGGCAACATGCCTTTCACAGCGCGTTGGAAGATTTCTTCAGGTTTGTGAGCAACTAATTTTTCGAAATTAGTTTCTTTTAAACCGCCTGGGAATTCAGTGTGGCGATAGTATTTTTTATCAAGTGCTTTGTTACCAGTCACTTGAACTTGTTCAGCATTGATCACAACGATGTAGTCACCAGTGTCAACGTGAGGTGTATAAGAAGTCTTGTGCTTACCGCGTAAACGACGAGCGATTTCAGTCGCAAGACGACCTAAAGTTTTGCCAGAAGCATCAACAACGTACCAGTCGTGTTGTACTTCAGCAGGCTTAGCGCTGAGAGTTTTCATTACTACTACCTATTATAGTTGGTTTGGACGGTGGAATCTGCCCAAACAAAAGGAGACGAGATTCTAAACGAATCCATCAGCTTTCACAAGAAATAATCGATTTTAAACCAGATTATTTTACCCGACGAAACGTTAAAATTGAATATACTGCAATGGATGAAAATTGATACGAGCGCGATTTGATGGCACGTCCTTTATATATTACCAGTGGTGAACCTGCGGGGATTGGTCCAGACATTTGTTTAAGCCTTGCTGAACGTTTGGATGAACGACCGCTTGTGGTTCTGGTCGATCAGGATTTAATGCGTCAACGTGCCCAGCAATTAGGAATTGAGGTTGAACTGATTGCGTATCATGGCCAACCTAACTCTTGTGAAAAAGGTCAGCTTTATATCGAACATGTTGCTTTACATGTTCCCGTTATTGCAGGGGAATTAAATTTCCAAAATGCAGCTTATGTGATTGAGCAATTAAAGCGTTCTGCTGAATATGCCATGACGGGGAAAAGTGTAGGAGTAGCAACGGCACCTGTACAAAAATCGGTAATCAATGATGCAGGCATTGCTTTTAGCGGACATACTGAGTTTTATCAGGAATTTGCAGGCGTTGTCCGTGTGGTGATGATGCTAGCAACCAAAACACTTCGAGTGGCTTTAGCCACTACACACTTGCCCTTACGTGCTGTTGCGGATGCGATTACAGCTGAACGGTTACATCAGGTGATTGATATTTTACTGCATGATCTGAAAACTAAATTTAAGATTGCGCAGCCACGAATTTTAGTCTGTGGCTTGAATCCGCATGCGGGTGAAGATGGTTATTTAGGTCGGGAAGAAATTGAAGTGATCAATCCTGTCCTTGAACGCTATCGTCACAACGGAGTAAACATGAGTTTGTGTCTGCCTGCGGACACTTTATTTACCCCTGAACATTTAAAAGATGCCGATGCGGTTTTGGCGATGTATCACGATCAGGGCTTACCTGTGTTAAAATCACAGGGCTTTGGCGAAGCCATTAACATTACGCTAGGTTTACCATTTATTCGCACCTCAGTCGATCATGGTACGGCACTGTCCTTGGCTGGTACAGGTTTAGCCAAAAGCTCAAGTTTGCAAGTTGCGGTTGATCTGGCGCTAGATCTGGCGCGTCAATAATTGATTTCTGTTGGAACGTTTTTATGTATCAAATTAATGCCCTAAACCCTAAAGAAGAAGGGCATAAAGCTCGTAAACGGTTTGGTCAAAACTTCTTGCATGATCAGCGTGTGATTGCCAAAATTGTACGCTCAGTGAATCCTCGACCAGGTGAGAATATTGTCGAAATTGGTCCTGGTCTGGCTGCCCTTACCTCGCCATTGATTGGCGAGTGTGATACACTGACTGTGGTCGAACTAGACCGAGATTTGGCAGCAGGTTTACCTGAGCGTGTACCGCATCCAGAACGTTTAACGATTGTTGAAGCAGACGCACTCAAGTACGATTTTAGCCAATTAGCACAGGATGGTCGTCCGCTACGCGTGGTTGGTAACTTGCCTTATAATATTTCAACACCTTTATTATTCCACCTCTTAGAATTTGGCGATAAAGTCAAAGATATGCACTTTATGCTGCAAAAAGAAGTGGTAGAACGAATCACAGCAGCTCCTAATAGCAAAGAGTATGGTCGTTTGTCGGTGATGATTCAGTATTATTGTCAGCCAACATTTTTATTTGAAGTCCCTGCCGGGGCATTTAATCCGCCACCAAAAGTCACCAGCGCTGTATTTCGCTTAGTCCCTTATCTTGAGAAACCGATTGTGGCTCAAGATGAAAAAGCCTTATCGCGGTTGGTTGCACACGTATTTACGCAACGCCGTAAAACCTTACGCAACAGTTTGAAAGGAATGCTGAGTGAAGATGGTTTTGAGCAAGCGGGTGTTGATCCGATGGCACGCCCTGAAACTTTAACGCTGGCGCAGTTTGTGGCGTTATCTGATCATATGGTTGGCTAATTAAGATGTCGAAACGTTATAACTATGTGATTGGTGATGTACAAGGCTGTTTTGAAGCATTAAAAGCCTTGCTCAAGGAAATACGTTTTGATCCTGATCAAGACGTGATCTGGTTTGCAGGCGACTTAGTTGCGCGTGGAGAAAACTCGGTCGGCACTTTACGCTTTGTCAAAAAATTAGCAGAACGTGGTGCAGCTTACACCGTGTTAGGAAATCATGATTTAACTTTAATTGCGACTGCGCGTGGCTTTAAAAAAATCAAAGTGAAGGATAACACGCAGCAAGTTTTCGATGCGATTGATGGAGATGAACTGATTGATTGGTTACGTCGTCAGCCGTTGTGTTTATTTCCAAATGATCAAACGATTTTGACCCATGCTGGCATTCCCTGTATTTGGACGGCTGAAAAAACTGATCAATTGGCCAAAGAAGTACAAGCGCAGGTTGCAAGTGATGATTTACACCAACTGGTTGCATTTTTAGCTGAGATGTATGGCGAACAACCAACATTGTGGTCAGATGAGTTGACGGGTATGTCGCGCCTGCGTGCGATTACTAATTATTTGACTCGGATGCGTCTAAGCAATGCCGAAGGTCGTTTGGAATTTAGTTTTAAGGATGAGCTTTCTGCACCCATGCCTGAAGGCTTTCGTCCGTGGTTTGAGTTTGATAGTTTAGCTGCACAGACACATCAAATTGTATTTGGCCATTGGGCAGCGCTACAAGGACGAAGAGTGAATTCTCAAATCCAGAATGTTGATGGAGGCGCGGTTTGGGGCAATCAATTGATGGCTTATCGACTCGAAGATCAACAGCTTTTTCAGGTGGATAACCCATTCATTCACTAAAAATAGAAAAGTCACCATTTGGTGACTTTTCTATAATTGCAACTACGCTATTTTTATTCCTGACGAATCCAGATTTGGGTACGACCCAATGCTGAAACGCCCACGTAACCGCGGAGTTGTAAGCGTTTGCCATTAGGACTTAATTTGGCTTTCATACTATAAATTTTACCGCTTAAAGGATCGATAATTTTACCGCCTTTGTAATCTAAATCTTTATCATGCTGAAGGCCAGTTAAAACATCCAGACCTAAAATTGGTTTATTGGTGTAAGGCGGCGGGCAGTTGACGCAAGTTTCTTTAGGCGTATAACCCGGACGCGGTGTAACCTTAATAATTTTACCAATATAAGCCCCATTTGAGTCTTTGCGAATTTCAATAAGGGCTTTGGATGAACCTGTTTTATCATCAATATTTTGCCAGATACCAGAAATGTCTTGTGCAAAAACCAGACTGCTCAACCCCGACAATAATACCGCTGCTGCTAATTTTAGCTTTCGCATCTTTTAAATTCCTTTTTTGCGTAACCAGATAACTTTTTATGTCATAAATGACAACTACTCCAATCTTAGGTGGAATTTGGCTGCTATTCAATGCCTATTTTTGTTTGACAAGTCACAGATTTTGCAGAGAAAGTATAAAGGTTGGCAACCAGATTGCTGTGAATACACCATTAATGGCCATGCCAAAAGCTGCATAACGACCAGCCACCGCACCCCGTTGCCATGCCTGCGCAGTTCCAATGGCATGTGCAGCTAAACCTAAAGCCAGACCCGACGCGCGTTCATCATTGATATGACGCAGAATAAGCGGAGAAAATGCCGCACCAATCACCCCCGATAAAATCACAATTAATGTCACTAGAGTCAATGGAGCATGTAATAAAGTCGCGATATTTAAAGCAATTGGAGTGGTAACGGCACGTGTGGCAAAAGCTAAAATGGTGGGTTCGGACATGTGAAGTAAGTATGCAAGTCCCATCGGTAGAGCAACTGCGCTGGTGCTGGCAAAAATTAGAATACCAATCATGGATTTAAGCGGTAGATCATCGTAGCGCATAGCTGCTAATGGAATCGCAAGCGCGACCGTGACATAGCCCAATAAATGACTAAATAAATTATTTACATGGCTCATATATTGTTCATAAGGCATCCCAACAACAGCCAAAATCGCGACGACAATACACATACCAAACACCAAAAGTGGCACTTGAGGTAAACGTTTGTTCAAGGGTTTAGCACAGAGATAAGCCACCAGCGTGATTAAAAAACCATAAAGAACGGTTAACATGTCTTATCTCCCTAAAGCCAACGTTTTGCCATTTTGGCGTAAATCCAGAGTGGAATCAGGGTGCTGATGACCAGTACCAATAAAAACAAGGGAATTTCTTTGCCCATATGTACTAGCATCATCAATGAACCTGCACAAATGGGTAAAAAAGCAAATCCACTTTCTTTCATGATTTTATTGTTGGTATCGACCAGACGATTTGGAACCTTTTTAAACTTCCGCCAGATAAACAATACAATCAAAAGGCTAATCAGTCCGACCAAGTTGCCTAATTCGGGATGATGAAATGCGCCCATAATCAGCACAGCGCCCTCTCGAAATACAATAATTAGCGCAATGGTGGCCAGCCATGCCAACCAGTCGATTTGTTTTAACCTGTCCATGTTGCTCATCTATTTATCATTTGAATATTCACGTTTTAACCGATCTAAGATTTGATTTCAAATTCTTCGAGTGGTCGTTTGAATTGATTGGCACGTTCACCCAGAATATCTTGAAGTGGTAAATGCGCTTGTCGAATCAGTTGCTCAAGTTTATGTGGAGCAATCGAAACTTTTAAATGTAGATTTCCCTCATCATCATAATGTTCGCTTTGGATGACATTTAGTGCATAAAGTTGAGTCCTCAATTTGCCATACGCAGGTTTTAGGATGAGTTCAAAATTTTGTAATTGCCCCATTAAGCATTCTTGTACGGCTTGTTTGAGGAGGTCTAATCCTTGTCCTGAATGTGCAGATACATAAACTCGATCAGGTAAATGCGGTTCAGCATATATAATTTTGGCTTCATCACCGCTTAAATCAATTTTGTTATATACCCTCAAAACAGGTGCATCTGCGCCAATTTCTTTGAGTACACCTTCTACCGCTTCAATCTGTTCATGCATATCAGGGCTATGACTATCAATCACATGCAGTAAAAGTGTGGCTTCAAGGGTTTCTTCCAAGGTGGCTTTAAATGACTCTACCAAGTCGTGTTGCAGGTCACGAACGAAACCGACCGTATCGGCAAGGACAACGGTGCCAATGCCATCCCAGTCTAAACGCCGCAATGTTGGATCAAGCGTGGCAAACAACTGGTCGGCAGCATAAACATCACTATTGGCTAAGATGTTGAACAGGGTTGATTTGCCCGCGTTGGTATAACCGACCAAAGATACCGTCGGAATGGCTGCTTTTTGCCTTGCTGCACGACCCTGCATACGGGTGTGTTGGACTTTGACCAGTTTGTCTTTTAATTGACTAATACGCACCTTGATCAAGCGGCGATCCGTTTCAAGTTGTGTTTCACCCGGACCTTTGAGTCCAATTCCGCCTTTTTGTTGCTCAAAGCCCGCTGCCCAACCGCGAATCAAACGGGTAGATAAGTATTTCAGTTGTGCCAGTTCAACTTGTAATTTACCTTCATGTGTGCGGGCACGTTGTGCAAAGATATCCAGAATTAATCCTGTGCGGTCAATGACGCGACACTTCATGATTTTTTCCAGATTGCGCTCTTGTGCAGGAGAAAGTGAATGATCAAAGATCACGAGTTCAGCCTCTAAACTTTCTACGAGTTGAGCAATTTCTTCAGCTTTACCTGAGCCAACAAAAAACTTGGGATCGGGCTTATTGCGCTGAACAGTCAGATGTTCAAGTATTGTCGCGCCTGCGGATTGGGCAAGTAGACGAAACTCTTCAACATCTAGATCATCGAGCATATTGACAGCTACACTGACCAGAATGACGCGTTCCCTTTGTTGCACTTGTCCCAAACCGTCTTCCACAGATCACCAAATTCGTTTAACTAAAATGTCCTGCTAAGATAACCCGAGCAGGCATTTGAATCTAGTTTTATAGCCAAAAGGACTAGATTAAACTGTTAAATGCTTGGGCAGTGAGAATCATGGCACCTGCATATAAAACTGACCAACCCAGAATTTGACGTAACATGGTGGTCATTGAACCTGTAGAATATTGATGTTGTTTCACGGGAGTAGTATGCATGACATGGCTCCTTTGATCTTTAATTTCGATAGTTAAATAATAATCAATCGCAATAATAAATAGAAATTGAAATTTTAAATGTTCATGTTCGGTTTTTATCATCAATACAAGCCCATCAAGTTCAGTATAAAATAGGGCGAAATTGCAATTTAAGCAAAAATGATATTTTTATGGCTCAAACGAAATCAGCGACTTCAAAGAACTTAACTCCAGTAGAAAAAGTTTTTTTATATAGTAAAAAATTGGTCACAGGTTTGGGAGTGATTGGTGAAGGCTTTTATTTGGTCTACCGTCATCGACTTTATAAAAATCCAAATAATCCAAAGAATACCCGTTATGTGCAGTACTTTTGTCGTCAATTGTGCAAAGTTTTTAATATTGAGGTTGAAGTACACGGCACAATTCCACGGAATCCATCTTTATGGGTGAGTAATCATATTTCTTGGCTGGATGTTGCAGTATTAGGTTCTGGTGCGAGAGTCTTCTTTTTGGCGAAAGCTGAAATTGAAAAATGGCCAGTCCTCGGACAACTCGCGAAGGGCGGTGGCACCTTATTCATTAAACGCGGTTCAGGCGATTCGATTCGGATTCGTGAACAAATCGCAGATTTTTTAAGGAAAGACATTCCCGTTTTATTCTTTCCAGAAGCCACAACGACAGATGGCAAAAGTATTAAACGAGTGCATGGCCGTATTTTGGGAGCCGCAATAGAAGCACAGCGTCCAGTACAAGTCTGTTTGATTTGTTATGTAAATCAACAAGGTGAGTTAGATACGGTGGCACCATTTATTGGCGAAATGACTTTTGCGGAACATGTACAACAAGTTTTGGAAATGCCGAAAGTCACCGCGCATTTACTAACTTTGCCTGAAATTGAGGTACAAGGTCATACGGTGAGCAGTTTAACCGCTGAAGTTCAGCAAAAAATGGAACAAGGTTTAAAAGAGCTACATGCAAAAGTGTTAAATCATTAATCAAGTAATGCAAGCTTGGAGGATTTATAAGTGATTTAACATCACATAAATCCTTCAATCGGAAGCCATGATAACATTTTGACGCCTGCTCGTTGCCACCATTTCATACGGGGTTCTTTTTTATAAATTTTAGTGCTATTCGGCATTTGGCGATACCAATTGATATTATGATTGGCATCCAGCACCAGTTTGTACGCATAATGAGTCAATTGTTGATCCATGGTTTGATGAATACTTTTCGCTAAACTCGGACTATTTAAAATGACGCCGATTTCAGTATTTAAATAGGCTGAACGCGGATCAAAATTAAAAGAACCGATAAACACTTGTTTTTGATCGAGTGTCATCATTTTGGCATGTAGGCTTGAATTGCTCAGACCTTTTAGACTAATTTTAGCTTCTTTGGCTAATTCGCGAGTATCTTTGTTCAACTCCTCTTCATCCAGCGTGGGCAAAAACTCATAAAGCTGGACGCCATTTTCAAGTAGTTCCTTACGATATTTGCCATAAAAGGCATGTACGATCGAGACGTCATTGGCTTTAAAAGAATTGGTTAATACCCGAACCTGTACGCCATTTTGTGCCAATTCACTTAAATGTTTGGCGCCCTGTTTCTCAGGTACGAAATAGGCAGAAACCAAATCAACATTTTCTTCTGGTTTTTCCAGATTCTTAATCAGCTGAAAGTTTAAATGCTGTTCCTTTTTGGCTTTGCCACGAATTTTATCAGGTGAGTCTTTAACCACTTTCGCCTGAACCCAATCAAACTGAATATTACTATTAAACCATTGGTCAAAGGCATGTGATCGTGCAGCCAAGTTCAGATAGTTTTGTACATTTGCCAGTTCGTAATGTTCATCAAGCTGACGTTTTAGTTCTGGATAGCGTAAATAATGCGTTTTAGCATTGACGATATTAATCACAGAGTAGGCATATTTATCATTCCAGTAATCATCAAAAGAATGAACAATATCATCTACAGCCGAGCCAACCAACATGACATCGACATCGGAAAATTGATAATTATCACTGCTGTTATAATATTGATTGGTCATGTTGCGCCCCCCAATCAGCGCAATCTGATCATCAGCGATAAAGCTTTTATTATGCATGCGCCGATTAATGCGCTTTAAGTCGAGTACCATATCGATAGCACGAAACTTACGGAAGCGATAGGGGTTAAACAGTTTGACTTCTATATTTTGATGCTGTGACAATGCCAGTAAAACCGCTTCCATTTGTTTGGCATTGTTATCATCTATCAATAAACGTACTTTGACGCCACGATCCGCAGCCCGAATAATGGCATGTAAGGCTAAAGCGCCAACACGATCGTTGTCCCAGATATAGTATTGTAGATCCAGACTTTTTTCGGCTTTATCTATCAACTTTAGACGTGCAGTAAGCGCTTCAAGTGGATCATAAAGCAGGTGATAACCTGTCAGCCCTGGATTTTGCTGGCGTAGAGGTTCTACGACTTTGGCAAGCGTGGTGCGGGAGGTATCGACTTGGCTTGCTAACTGGATGACCTCATGACCAGGTTTGGGCAGCGTATTGCATCCGCTTAAACTCAATACCAGCATACAACTGACGCCAAGCAAAAAGTCCCTACTTATTTGCTTTTTTGCAGTAAAATTAGGGTATTGTGTAGCTAAGCGGAATGTTTTTGCCATAGTGTATGCATCAATAATGTGGCCTAGAGTATAATTCTTGATTAGCCAAAGATAAATAACTGAAACAAAATCACTCATGCTGATGAGTCTTTCAGTGTTTAAGATGCTATTTAAGATCATTTGAGAATAGCTATGTGGGATTTTAATTCGATTATTTTTTATTTCTATCTGATTTTTGTTGTTCTCGCAATTTGGGCGGTTTCACAAGCTTGGCGTAGTCAGGCCTGTACCGAAACCATTCACCCCTTTAAAGCCTTTGTGCATTTGCTGGTGTTTTATTTATCTTATTTACTGTTTCCTCTGGTTATTTTTACGCTTTATGCGGGATGGTCTGGTTACTTTTCATTGCATCAGAGTGTTTTCATTTTTTTATTAAGTGTTTTTCTGATTTATGCACGTTTTATCGAGCCGCATTTGGTGCATGTGCGTCAGCATCAGTACCGTTTAAATCCGAATCAACCTTTTGCAAAATCGGTCAAAGTGGCTTTGATTGCAGATTTACATGTCGGTTTATATTCTGGTCATGAGCGTCAATTACGCATTATTGTCGAAAAGCTGAATCAGGCACAACCCGATATTGTGGTGGTGGCTGGGGATTGGACCTACGAGCCAGAGCATAAACTCGCTGAAGAATTACAAGTATTACGCCAGATACAAGCTCCTGTTTATTCTGTACCAGGTAATCATGATGAACAGTATCCTGGACCGCCAATTCAAGAATTACTGAAACATGCGCTAGATGTGAATAATGTCATTGACATAGAAGGAAAAATTGTTGAGTTTGATGAGTTCCGTCTGATCGGAATCGGGGACTTATGGGCGGGTAAAACCGATATGCGGTTTATGCCAGAATTACCGCAAGATAAGCCGTGGCTGATTTTATCGCATAACCCAGATACGGTCGATATGGTGCCAGAACTTCCTTCACGCCCTTTAATGCTCTCTGGACATACGCACGGAGGGCAAGTTGAATTGCCGTGGATTACCAATTACATCATGAAAAAAGTCTCAATTTTAGGACATAAAAAGGGCTTTTATGAACATGAACATGCCGATGTTTTTGTCACCGTAGGTACAGGCATGGTCGGTGTGCCTTTTCGATTTCGGGTGCCACCCACAATTGATATTATTGAATTGATTTAAGATAGAAGCTCATTACTATCTGTAAATCGCAACGAATGTAAAATTTAATAAATGCGTGTGTGAAGTTCTTGCCTTTAGAAAGGAATGCCCTTTAATCATAAACCCAAAAATAAAAGACAGTTCTGTATGGAAAATAATCAAGAAAAGAGTAATATACGAAATTAAAACTTAAGAATAACTTAAAATGTACATAAACTTCACAATTCAAGATGATCAAAAAAAGTTTGAAGAAGGTCCAATAAAAGTAGGTTGGTTCTCAACAAAAGATAAGGCTTCTATCCTATTTGAACCGCCTTATCGGATGCGCTCACAGTCACGGACCAAACATGCTAAGTCAGCAAGTCATTGTCCTGCAGTATTACAGCTAGAAAGTAGATATTTCGTTATTAATTGTTCTTTCGACTTTCATTTGCGTTTTGCTAGGGATGCACAAGGCAAACCCACTATTGTCAATGTATTAGGGAACCAATCGCTTGTACGGACAAATAAATTGCGTGAATTGATCACACTGGTCAATGAGAGTGAGTGGCGTACCCCAGAAGTTCCAACTTTACAGCTCAAACTGCCTTATTGCTGATGAAGTAGTGTATCTCACTCAATTGGATGCCTTTGGGCATTATCGTAAAAATCCCTTACCTGGCACGATCTTCGGTGGACGTTTTCCTATACACATATGGCCTCGACCTTTGATGTGGGCATTTGAATGGCATGACACCACTAAAGATTTAATATTAAAACGAGGTGAGCCTTTATTTTATTGTCAGTTTGATGGGTTTGATCCATCAAGAACCATTAATTTAGTACAAGCAGATAAAACGCCAGAGTTAATGCAATATCTGGAACAAATATCGGGTGTGGTGAATTATGTCAATCAAACCTTTAGTTTATTTAATGAGGCGGAGAGGGTAAGACCGAAGCATTTATTAAATCACTCTTGTATAAAATAACATGTTTAGTCTATAGGAAGCCACATGCTCGGATTATTCATAACTTTCTTTTTTTTAGTAATTTTTACTATTTGTATAGTGATATGGCTAGGAACAAAAATAGTTCATATACTTATTAGACATCGAGAAATCCGATATATTTTTTTCAGTATAGTATTCGTTATTTTTACTGTTATAGGAAGTTGTTATTTATGGAAAAAATATCAGCACGATAAGATAGAACAAAAATTTTGCTTGGAAGCTCAAAGTTTGACAGAAGAACAGCTATATCAAAGAGCAATGGCAAGTCATTTTCAAGGTATAAAAGACGATATCATTTTACTAAAATCTAATAAACATATTCTTGGTGAATATAATCAAAGTGATAATTTATTTGTGTTAAAAGATAATATTCGAAATTTTGATGACTTACAGAATAATTTTAAAGTACAAATAGAAAATCCTGATAATACATATGCTCCAAATAGAAAAGGAGCAGAAAAGATACTCGAAGTTGATTCTATTTATAAAAATATGTCTTATGGAAGTGTTGTTATACTGACTAAATTCTTCAAAGTGCAGGATAATATCGATGTTGAGAATACCAACTTTTATCAGCAATCCAATAATAAATATAGTTTTTTATTCACTATAGATCATAGTGGATATGGAGCCAGACAAAAATTTTATCCAACTGATTGTTGTAAGATAATTCCTCGTGCTGATGTACTGAAGAAACAAGATGAACAGCGAAAGCTTGATCGTTATGTATTTGACGTTCCTCAAACAGAATATTTTTTATTGGTTTCAGATTATCGTTATGAAATTAATTTGAGCATACCTGATATGAGGTATCAGCCTATCAAAACAATTTATTTTGAATCAAAAGCCCATCGTATCGATGAATGTGGTCGAGTTCATCCAAATGTTTCTATTCCTATAGAAACAATTAACTATTAATGAAAGTTCTAAATATCTAAAAATGGAGATTGAAAAATGAGTAGTATTCCAAGTATTCAACAGATAGTTAGCCAATATCTTTGGGGGCTATTCAGATAGCTAGTCTGATTTTACTCTTGGTAATGTAACGACCAATGTCAATGCATATAAAATTGATATTGGTGATCTATTGATTGGTTACAGTGGTAATTATAATCTTGCTAGCTTGAGTCCATTTATTAAGACGTCAGTAAGTGGCTCAAATACGCAGCTTTATATTGATCGCGATGGTGATGGATCAACTTACAATAGCAGCTTATTGCTGACCTTAAACAGTATGAATACCAATTTGAATGATTTGATTAATAATCAACAGATTTTAATCTAAAATTAGTCTATTACATCCCCAAAAAGAGAAATCTTCTTGGGGGGGTAATGTGGTCAATTAAATCTGATTATTCACATCTTCGTTTTTAGTTTCACGGATCAGCAAAAACGCAATCAATGATAAAATTGACGCTGCTGTTAAATAATAACCGACTGCCTGTAAACCATAAGTTTCAGCTAACTTGGTGGCAATCAAGGGTGCAAAAGATGCGCCTAGAATACCTGCAAGGTTAAAAGTCAACGCTGAACCTGTATAACGGACTGAAGTTGGGAATAACTCTGAAAGTACAGTTCCAATTGGGCCATAAGTGAGTCCCATAATCGACAAACCAATACACAAAAACAGGAACACCACCAAAGTATTGCCTGATGCAAGCAGATCAGAAAAGAACAAACCAAAAATAGCAGCGGCGATACAAACCCCAATCGATGTTGCTTTGCGACCAAATTTTTCAGCAAAAATAGCGGAAAGGGGAATAAATGCGGCAAAACATAAAGTCGCGAATAATTGCATTTCCAGAAATTGTCCACGTGCATAACCAAGATGGGTGGTTCCCCAGTTCAAAGCAAATACAGTAGTTAAATAGAACACAACAAAGGTACATACCGCACCAATCGTTCCCAGTACCAGTTGTTTGGTGTGCTTGGTAACGACTTCTGTAAATGGTATATTCACTTCTTTTTGCTTATCCAACACTTTTTGGAAAGCAGGAGTTTCGTGTAGTTTTAAACGAATATATAAACCCACCAGTACCAAGATGGCGCTAGCAATAAATGGAATACGCCATCCCCACTGCATAAACGCTTCATCTGGCATTAATGCGCCAAGCGTTAAAAATGAACCCGCCGCTAAAATAAAACCAATCGGTGCACCGAGTTGCGGGAACATGCCATACCATGCACGTTTACCTTCTGGCGCATTTTCAGTTGCGAGAAGTACAGCGCCACTCCATTCACCGCCTAATCCTAAGCCCTGACCCAAACGACATAATGCAAGCAATAATGGCGCAACAATGCCAATTTGAGCGTAAGTAGGTAATAAGCCGATACACACGGTTGAAATTCCCATTGTCAGTAAGGCAGCAACAAGAGTTGCTTTGCGGCCAATACGATCACCTAAATGTCCAAAGAGTGCAGCACCAATCGGGCGCGCAATAAAGGCAATCGCAAAAGTAGCTAAAGACTGTAGCATGGCAGCACTGCCACTACTTGCAGGGAAAAACAGATGCGGAAAAATCAGGACTGCCGCTGTGGCATAAATATAAAAGTCAAAAAACTCGATCGTTGTTCCAACGAGACTCGCAGTTAAGACACGGAATTTTGAGTTACTGGCAACAGCAGGTGCTGTGGTTGCAGAGGTAGAGGATGACGCCATAAAGGAACCTTACACTTCGTAAAAATAAAAAAATTTGTTTTTAAAAGCGTAATCTTTTTAAAAAAGGCGTAATTTCTTAAAAAAATAACGAGTAGTAGATTTCTTTCATAACTATATAACTATTTAGTTAGATGCTCTTTATTTTTCTCCCTCAAGGAAAATAAAAAAGGACTGATGAAAGAAATCGAATCTAAATATTCAATACCAATCAGGGTCGCTGAACATAGTATTCAAAATAGACTAGATGACGTACCAATAGATCGAAAGGAATTGTAATCCCGCGCCCATCAATACAAAAATATGCCAGATTGCATGGGTATATCTTACCTTTTTTAGCGCATAAAACAATGCTCCGATCGTATAAGCTAACCCGCCAGTCACTAAAAAAATCAGTGCGTCTTTACTCAAATATCTTTGCATATCATCAATAAGTAACACAGCTGTCCAACCCATCAGCAAATAGGCAATCAGGGAAATTTTTTGAAACCGATGAATGAAAATTAATTTGAAAAGTGTCCCAATGAAGGCGATCACCCAGAGTGCAATCAGGAGATAGTGTGCTTTGGCCGTTGGGATAGCAATACTTAAAAAAGGGGTGTATGTCCCTGCGATGAGATAATAAATCGCGGTATGATCCAGTTTTTTATACCAATGTCGTTTTTCTTTGGTTTTGGCAAAATGATACAGCGCAGAACTACTAAACACTAAAATTAGGCTGAAACAATACGCCCATAAACCCACCCATTGACCTGTGCTGAGGTCATGTGCCTTGATCAATAAAAAAAACGAAGCCATGATTGCCAGCACAGCACCAGCCGCATGGCTCCATGCATTGAGCTGTTCTTCCAGAGGATCATAATCAAGTACAGGAAACTGAGACATTTTTAGATCATTTTATTAAAAGTACAAGTGTATAGTAATTCAATTTTGTTTTTAAAGTAAGACGTTTTAAACTAGAGCGGCAAATAAATAAGGTTTTTACTATGTCCGCTTTGGCAACCCATTCTCCTCAAGAGCAGCAGTTCCTTGAATTGATACAACAAACGATTCAAAGTCAGCAGTTTGAACGACTGATTTTGAGTCAATATCAAGGTACAGAGACAGAGCTTGAGAAAATCACATTCCGAATGGTTGAGTTACAGCAACAAACGAAATTAAGTGCGCTGTATCATTATAAAACTAAAGACGTGACAAAAAATTATGATTTAGCTGAATCATCTGAGGTCATTCAAGAATTGATGTCTTTATGCAAGCAAGCCAATTTGTTTGCGCACAATGTTGAAGCTCAATTGAAAAAAAATAAGAAAAAAGCGCTGCTGAATATTCAACAACATACGAAACCGAGTCTGGAGCATTCGAAACCGACTCAGCAACATAATCGTGAAAAAGAACGCTATGTTGATCAGGCCAGTCCATTTTTACAGTATTTAGGAATTACAGAAGCCAATGGAAAAATTATTCCTGCGATGGCGCGTAAATGGAAACAAATTAATAAATTTATTGAAATTTTCTCTCATGCTTATGAGCAAATTGATATAAAAAAAGATCAGATTAATATTGTCGATTTTGGTTCAGGCAAGGGCTATCTGACCTTTGCCTTGTACGATTATTTACAGCAGCAAACAGCGACTCAGCCTGTCGTCACAGGGGTTGAACTACGCTCCAATCTGGTTGAATTTTGTGAGGATGTTGCTAAACGGTCAGGTTTTGATCGGCTTGATTTTTTTGAGGGTGATGTCAGAACTTATCAGACCGAGCAGCTTGATGTCATGATTGCTTTACATGCCTGTGATATTGCAACAGATTTTGCGATTCATACTGGTATTCGTTTAAATGCTTCGATGATCATGTGCGCGCCGTGTTGTCATAAAGAATTAAGACCACAGTTGCACAGTCCATCAGTGTTAAAACCGATGTTACAGTTTGGTATTCATGCAGGACAACAAGCTGAAATGCTGACCGATTCTTTACGTGCTTTATTACTTAAAGCCTATGGTTATGAAGTTAAGGTTTTTGAATTTGTATCACTGGAGCATACCAGTAAAAATAAAATGATTTTGGCTACAAAGCGTAAAGATATCGATCAACCAGATGTTCAGGTTTTGCAGCAGATTCAGGCATTGAAACAAATGTATGGAGTTGAAAAACAGACATTGGAATTGCTCTTAAATGACCAAATCGCGATTGAGAATGTTGGGTGTAAATGTTAAATGATGGATAAAACTACGCTGGATCTGCAACTTGATATTCAAGTAGGTGATTGGAATAGCTTGCAACCCGATGCCAAACTGATTCGAACCTTGGTGTTTGTTAAAGAACAACACATTCCCGAGGTGGAAGAGTGGGACGCTCATGATGCAATCTCGCAGCATTTCGTCGTGTATCATGATGCTCAACCGATTGCGACAGCACGATTACTGCAAAATCGGAGTATTGGGCGAGTGGCCGTTCTAAAGGCTTATCGGGGCTTTAATATTGGATATAAGCTGATGCAAGCCATCATTGTTCATGCGCAAGAACAAAATTTGCCTGATTTAAAACTCTCTGCACAGGTATATGCTACGGGTTTTTATGAGCGTTTAGGTTTTCAGCAGCGTGGCGAAATCTATGATGACTGTGGTATTCCTCATATTGAAATGTTTTTATCTTTAGATGATTAACCCTTAACATTCAGGTTTTGGTAGCATTTCGTGCAAAATAAGATTTGATATGAATCTAAAAATCAGTCGTTTTCAATTACTATGAGAACTGTCGTTGAGGTGCTATAAAAGACTTCTTTTCATCATTGTTTAAATCCTATCTGTTTTTCTCCCATAGAGAGATAAAGGGAATTTACGAAAGAAGTCTAAAGTTTAAATGTTTTTGAATAGGTGGCAGGGTTTGTCGCCAAAAGATTACGGTATTTACAGCAACGTAAATGCAAAGATAAAGAAATACTTCAAAATGCAAACTGAATTGAGAAAAAAATGAATCAAAACCAGAATATTATTCCTGTGTTACGCATTTTTGATGTGGAAAAGGCCAAAGCTTTTTATCTTGATTTTTTGGGTTTCCAACTAGATTGGACGCATCAATTTGAGGAGAACTTTCCGCTTTATATGCAAATTTCTAAAGATCAATATTGCTTACATTTAACGGAACATTATGGGGATTGTAGTCCAGGTGCATTGGTACGATTGCATTTAGTGGAATTAGAACAATTTGCTCAACAACTCGCAGATCAAAATGCCCGATTTGCCAAGCCACAGATCGAAACCGTGCCGTGGGGAAATTTAGAATTATCGATTCGTGATCCCTTTTCAAATCGTCTAGTGTTTTGGAAAGATCAGGCAGAAACCTGATCTTTTAACTGTTTAGGGCAGGGTTTTCCATTGCTCAATCGCCGCAAATCCTGTTTCCAGACCGACTTGATAGGTATATTGCAACTTGTTGCGATCTTTACAAAGACGATTTGCCAATCCTTTTTTATCGGGAACGCAAACTTCAAGAATGTGTTGTGGTTGCTGAGTTGAAAGGGGCTGACGCAGAAAATTGACAGAATCATTATAACGAAGGCAGCGTTCTTTTAGACTCAATGCAAAGCCTTGATGATTCCTGACGATATATTTTGCTAAAAATTGATCGCCTTTACTACTGGCTTTAAAATAATGCTGCGGACGTGTGCGAATCACCATCAGCTTGCTCACATCTGCTTGTTGCGCTGCCCACTGTACAGGTAAGGCATCTGCGACACCGCCGTCAAAATAAGGCTCACCCATAATGTTGACAGGTTGACGAGTCAATACAGGAATCGTGCTCGATGCACGTAAAGCATCCAATAGATTATCTCGTCCTGCTCGTAAATACTCAGCCCGACCACTTTGTGCGTGAGTCAGTACCATATAAAAATCAGGATTTTGTGCAAATAATTTTTGTTGATCAAGCGGATGTTCAGTTTCACCAACTTGCCACATCCATTCTAAATCGAGTAAATCACCGCCTTTCAAGAAGCGTTTATAACTGATAAATTCTGGACGTAGAGAATGATCAATATAAAAATTAAGTGTACGACCTTTTTGACCTGCCAGATAATTGGCAAGATTGGTGGAACCCGAAGACACACCGACATACAGATCAAACGGATTAAATTGTTGTTCTAAAAAGGCATCGAGTACGCCCGCAGTAAAAGCACCGCGCATACCACCGCCTTCAACGATAAGTGCCTGACGTTGTATTGCTGACATGATATTTTCCAGTGTTAATGTTGCGCTTGATGTTGCGAATGTGCATCCGTAGGCGTGGACTGTTGAGTTGGCGCTTCATCATTTTGCTGATTTTCAGATGCGGGTTGCGATGTCGTTTTGAGTTGGTAATGACCTTTTTTCGCTTCCTGATTGGGCATATAGTCAGGTTCGCTGGACATGGCCAAGTATAAAAAAGTGAAAAATATCGTGGTAATCGCCGCCACAATGATAATAAATTTCCAGCCTAAAGCCGTTGATTCAGCATCATTGCCAGAAGATGATTTACTCATAAATGAGTCCAACCGTCAAAATAAACAAAGAAAAATAAGTGGTTGTTATAGCATAAAATTGAAAAAAAGAGAGAATTTAAATATAAAGTCTATTCAATACAATGACATCACAACGCACACCAGATTTAAATTTGGTGTGCGTTGTGATGAGCATGCGTATGTTTAGCGAATGATGTCCCTCTTTTGTGCTTGGTCTCTCAATAATTGCGGAGGAGTGAAGCGTTCTCCATATTTTGCAGCGAGTTGTTCAGCACGTTGTAGTGACTTTTCAACTCCGTTTTGATTGAGGAATTGAATCGCGCCACCTGTCCACGGGGCAAAACCAATGCCAAAAATTGAACCGACATTGGCATCAACAACAGATTCTAAGACGCCTTCTTCATAACAGCGCAAAGTATCCAATGCTTGAACAAACAGGAAGCGATCAATCATGTCCTGCTCAGAAATATCATGGTCTTTCGCCCAGCGGCTGAGTCCATCCCATAAATGTTTTTTACCATTTTCAGGATATTCATAAAAACCTGCACCTGCCGCTTTACCTTTACGGTTGAGTTCATGAATCATGGTATGTACCACTTCATCCACAGGGATTTTTGGCAGATCTTTACCTTCTGCTTGTAATGCTTTGCGTGTTTCACTGGCAACATGTTCAGACAAGGTCAAAGAGACTTCATCTTGAATCGCCAATGGGCCAACGGGCATACCTGCTTTCAATGCTGCCATTTCAATCTTGGCTGGATGAACACCTTCAGCAAGTAAACGCATACCTTCCTGAACGAACGTACCAAATACACGACTAGTAAAGAAGCCGCGACTATCATTCACCACGATTGGCGTCTTGGCAATTTGTTGCACAAAGTCGTAAGCTTTAGCCAGTGTTTCAGCAGAGGTTTGTTTACCTTTAATGATTTCGACCAATTGCATTTTATCGACTGGACTAAAGAAATGCAGACCAATGAAGTTTTTAGCATCTTTACTGGCTGTTGCTAAACCTGTGATTGGCAAAGTTGAGGTATTGGATGCAAAAATACCGCCATCAGCTAGGTACTGCTCAGCTTCTTGTGTGACTTTGGCTTTGAGTTCTTGATTTTCAAATACCGCTTCGATAATCAAATCACAACCTTGTAAGTCTGCCGCATCGGCGGTTACTGTAATCAGTGCTAATACTTGATCACGTTTTTCAGCGCTCATACGACCCTGAGAAACACGTTTATCGAGTAACTTTTGCGAATAAGCTTTGCCTTTTTCAGCATTTTCCATGGATACATCTTTAAGGACAACAGGAATGCCTTTGATTGCCGTTGAGTAGGCAATACCTGCGCCCATCATGCCTGCACCTAAAACACCAACTTTGGTTGCTTGCCATTTTGCAATATCGGCAGGGCGACTTGCACCTGATTTAATCGCATTGAGACCATGCCAGAAGGTACCGATCATATTTTTAGAAATCTGACCGATGGTAAGCTGAGTGAAGCAACGTGATTCGATACGCAAAGCGGTATCCACATCCACCTGTGCGCCTTCTACTGCTGCCGCCATAATGGCTTCAGGAGCAGGGTAGCAACCTTTGGTTTTATCACGTAGCATCGCAGGAGCAATCGCAAGCACTTGTGCCACCGCGGGAGTTCCTTGCGCAGCAATGCTGCTCACACCACCTGGAATCTTGTAGCCTTTGACATCAAACGGTTGCTGACTCTTAGGATTCGCCTTCACCCAAACAATCGCTTTCTCTAACAGCTCCTGTTCATTCTCAGCGGTGTCATGCACCAAACCTAGCGATTTTGCTTGATCCACGCCAAATTGCTTACCTTCCATCAAGAATGAAAACGCATTTTGGAGACCAAGCAGACGTACCATACGCACGATACCGCCACCACCTGGAAGCAAGCCCAAAGTCACCTCAGGTAAACCAAATTTGGTTTTAGGATCATTCATCGCAATACGGTAATGGCAACCTAAAGCAATTTCCCAACCACCGCCTAATGCAGTCCCATTCAAAGCGGCAACCACAGGAACGCCTAATGTCTCAATCGTGCGTAGGTCACCTTTGAGTTTTTCAATCATTTTGAAGAACTCAGTCGCATCCTCTGGCTGTATCTGAATCAGTTCATCTAAGTCACCACCAGCAAAGAAGGTTTTCTTGGCTGAGCGGAAAATAATACCTTTGAGATCCGTTTCAGCTTTGAGTTTTTGGCTGACTTCATTCAGTGAATCACGGAATTCCGCATTCATGGTGTTGGCAGATTGACCTGATGAATCAAGGGTAAGAATTACAATATTGTCAGCGTTTTTTTCGTATTGAATTGCGTTCATACATCATCGTCCTAAATTTATTTCTTAAAAACGCTGGCGAAGCAGAGCTTGCGAGGCGGAAATATTTGAAAAAAGCGCAGTTTACGATGGGTAAATGAGCATTTTTGAAAGTGTTTCCAACGTGGCAAGATCAATGCAGCCAGTTTTTATACCAACTCAATGATGGTGGCAATCCCCATCCCACCACCTACACATAAGGTTGCCAGACCACGTTTCTTGCCCTGACGCTCCAACTCATCCAGCAATGTACCTAAAATCATGGCACCTGTTGCACCCAATGGATGACCCATCGCAATCGCACCACCATTGACATTGACTTTCTCGGCTGGAACGTTCAGTTCATTGATAAAGCGCATTACTACGGCAGCAAATGCTTCATTCACTTCAAACAGATCAATGTCGTCAATGGATAAACCTGCTTTTTCCAATGCTTTACGTGCAGCAGGAGCAGGACCCGTGAGCATGATGGTTGGATCTGTACCGACCAATGCTGTTGCCAGCACTTTGGCACGTGGTTTTAAGCCTTGTTCCTTGACTGCTTTTTCAGAAGCCAATAACACCATAGCAGCGCCATCGACGATACCCGACGAGTTGCCTGCATGATGGACATGGTTGATTTTTTGAGCCTCTGGATATTTCTGTAAAGCAACTGCATCGAAACCCATTTGTCCCATCATTTCAAAGCTGGCATTCAGTTTTGCCAAGCCTTCAACTGTGGTACTTCCTTTGATAAATTCATCTTTTTCTAAGATCGTGACCCCTGAATGATCTTTGACAGGGATCACTGATTGATCAAAATAACCTTTGGCCTGTGCTGCCGCTGCTTTTTGTTGTGAACTGACAGCAAAAGCATCTACATCTGCTCGGCTATAGCCATCTAAAGTGGCAATTAAGTCTGCACCCACGCCTTGCGGTACAAAAGAGGATTTTAAATTGGTTTCAGGATCAAGCGCCCATGGACCGCCGTCAGATCCCATTGGGATACGTGACATGGATTCAACCCCACCAGCAACGACTAAATCTTCCCAGCCTGAACGGACTTTTTGAGCGGCTAAATTTACTGCTTCTAAGCCTGATGCGCAGAAACGATTGATTTGAACGCCAGCCACATCATCATTCCAGCCTGCGGCAATCGCAGCGGTTTTTGCAATATCACCGCCCTGATCGCCTATAGGGGTCACGCAGCCTAAAACAATATCATCAACTTTTGAGGTATCAAATTGATGACGCTGTTGTAGCTCATGAAGCAAGGTCGTGACCAAAGTAATGGGTTTGACTTCGTAGAGTGAGCCATCTTTTTTTCCTTTCCCGCGTGGCGTGCGGATGGCATCGATGATATAAGCCTCGCTCATCATTCTTCCTTTTATAACCTTAAATATTTTTATGCTTTTGAGTGTAATGGATTTTAGACCCAACACAATGACGATAAGGTCATCTGGTGGATGATGATTTTTGCCAAGACTTTGTCTGATATAGAAACTTGATCAAGCATCGCTTGATGAGTAAACTATGCAGCCATAAAAAACAATCTATTTATATGAAATTTATTAATATTATTGGCACAACAGGTTCTGGGAAAAGCACACTCGCCAAACAACTTTCTAAGCAGTTAAATCTTGTTTATATCGAATTGGATGATTTACTTTGGTTGGATGACTGGCAGGAGTCTTCCAATGAGGCTTTGTTTTTAAAGCTGAAAATAGCAACCGAGAATGCTGATACAGGATGGGTATTAGATGGTCTTTATACACGCACCATTCCAATGATTATGCAACAAGCAGATATGGTAATTTGGCTGGATTATCCATTTTGGGTGAATCTGTATCGTCTTACTCGACGAACATTAAAAGGTTTAGTGAATCAAAAACCATTGTGGAAACATTCAAATAATCGGGAAAATTTAAAATTGATTCTGTCTAAACAATCAAATTTTGTTTGGTTAATCAAATCCTATCCTAAAAATCGAAAAAAATATTTAAACTTAATGAAAAACCCTGCTTATCAGCATATTCGATTTATTCGTTTGACCTCACCAAAACAGACAGCAGCATTTTTAGGCAGTGTTTCAAAAAGTATGCTGCTATTAAACGAATCCATGATTGATATAAAAGAAAACTAAATCAAAGGTTTTGAAATGAAATTTATTAATGTTGTGGGAACATCCGCTTCTGGAAAAACTACTTTTGCTCGTCAGCTTGGTCAAAAGCTAGGGCTGCCTCATATTGAAATGGATGATTTGTTTTGGCAAGATGATTGGCAAGAAACACCTGATGAGGAATTTTTTCCTAAATTACAAAGTCAAATGGATCTAGCGATTGGTGGATGGGTGCTTGATGGTAATTATTCTCGAACACATGAATTAAAACTCAAGTATATCGATACTATAATTTGGTTAGATTATTCGTTTTCTTTAAATCTCTATCGTTCAGTAAAACGGGCAATTCATCGAGCAATCACTCAAAAAAGATTGTGGCTGAACTCAAATAATCGAGAAAGTTTTAAGGGTAGTTTTCTTTCTAAAGACTCGATTATTTTATGGATGATTAATCACCATGCTAAAAATCGGAAAAAATATTTGAAAATGATGCAAAACCCTGACTATCAGCATATTCAATTTATTCGTCTGACTTCGCCGAAACAGGCAAAGGTATTTTTAGATAGTCTTTGAAAATACCAACAAAAAGTCTGGGATTTTCAAAGACTTTAAAATTAATAATAAATTCTAAACCTTAATGGTAACCGTGTAATTGACGATATAAACCTGGCGTAACCCCAGTCCATTTTTTAAAGGCACGGTGGAAGGTGCTGGTTTCACTAAATCCAACCTGTTGCGCAACATCTTCAAGGGTCAAATCTGGATTTAGCAACAAGTGAATGGCGGCATCTCGGCGCAGTGCATCTTTGACTCCTTGATAACTTTTACCTTCCGCAGCAAGGCGACGGCGCAGCGTTTGCGGAGAAAGATAAAGCATAGATGCGACATCATTGAGCGTTGGCATTTCTTCACCAATCTGACTTTTAAGGACATCACGGATGCGTGAAGTCAGAGAATTGGTGTTTTTAAATTTGACCAAAAGCTGTGCAGGTGCAGCTTTTAAAAATTCTTCTAGTGTTTTCTCATTTTGGCGAATCGGTAAATCCAGATAATCTGCCGCAAACGTAATTTCGGTGCGTGGCATGTCAAATTGCATCACAGGGGCAAAAAATAATGCATCGTATTCATCGGCATGCGCGGGACGAGGATAACCAAAATGAACTCGTTCAAGTGGCAAACGACGTTCAATCAACCACGAAGCCAAACCATGCCAGATCATTAGCATACTTTCGGTAATAAAATGATCAGGATCCAGACTTTTAGGAATCATCGGCACCAGACGCGCTTCATGTTTATCGCGCTCCAAAGTCACCGACCATTCATCACCAAATAATTTATAAAATTGAGAAGATAAATCTAGTGCTTCGCCTAGTGTCTTTGCATGAATAATCAACTGACACATAATGGCAAAAGTGCCTAAACGGCGTGGTTGAACATCAAAGCCAACATGCTCATCCTGAGTGACCATCCAGAGCATTTTGATAAAACGAGTGTACTGTTCTGGCGAAATACGCGCTTTGGGTTGACGTAATAATTCTGCTTCAATCCCAACATGCGAAAGCAGTGTTTCGACATCCATGCCTAGGCGTTTAACACCAGTCAAAGCCGCATTCACGAAATGGATACTAATGGTATCGCGACTCATGTTAAATCCTTCAGTCTCTTTTATGTTCACTTTTGATTGACCTAAATGACTCTAAAAAATGTTCAATTGGCGATTTACAACAACAGCAAATCACTTTTTACATGTTAAATTGCCGAAATGATCAAGGTAAATGGCTGAACATGACATTGTTTTGATTCTTTTATATCCCTAAGATGACTAAAAAGACAATAGTTTTAGGATGAAAATAACCATGACAACGGCATTAAACGGACTGAAAATACTGGATTTTTCAACATTGTTACCGGGGCCTTTTGCCACGATGTATCTGGCGGATATGGGGGCAGAAGTGATTCATATTGAGTCACCAAGTCGGCCTGATCTGGTTCGAATTATGCCGCCTTATGCCAATGGTCAAGCCACATCGCATAGCTATCTCAACCGTAACAAACAATCGATTGCACTAGACTTGAAAGATCCTGCCAGTATTGATTTGATTAAATCGAAAATTTCAGAATTTGATATTGTAGTTGAACAATTTCGTCCTGATGTCATGCAACGACTTGGGCTGGACTACGCCACATTGTCGGCGATCAACCCTCGCCTGATTTATTGTTCCATCACGGGGTATGGGCAAACAGGTAGTTATAAAGATCGGGCAGGGCATGACATTAATTATTTAGCCTTGTCGGGCATTATGGGACATAGTGGGCGGATACAGAGCGGGCCACCGCCATTGGGGATTCAGATTGCCGATGTGGCAGGCGGTTCGTTACATGCGGTGATCGGCATTTTGGCGGCTGTGGTGGAGCGCAGTCAAAGTGGACAAGGACAATATATTGATATTTCCATGACCGATTGTGTGGCGGGTCTTAATAGTATGGCAGCTTCGGCGAGTCTGGCAGCAGATGTTGTGCAGCAACCTGAGCAGGCGATATTAAATGGCGGTAGTTTTTATGACTATTATCTAACCAAAGATGGGCGCTATATGTCAGTAGGTAGTCTTGAGCCACAATTTATGATAGGACTTGCAGCGGCACTGGATTTACCCATTTTATTAGAAAAAGGGGCCTCATTTCATCCAGAAGATCGACAATTGGTTAAACAGGCATTGGCAGATCAATTTAAAACTCAGGATTATGCGCATTGGCATCATGTATTTGCTGCGCTAGATGTGTGTGTTGAACCTGTTTTAAGTTTAGAAGAAGCATTGCATACCCCTCTTGCTGTTGAGCGAGGTTGGGTGGTCGATGTGCCGTTATCTGAACAAACTGATCAAACCGAACCTCAGTTGGCTTGCCCGATTAAATTTTCAAGATCACAACCACGCTATGATTTTATTGCACAGGGTTTAGGGGACGGAAAATGGTGACAAATTAAACGAATAGCTACAATAAAAGTGATTTTAATCAAACAATTAACATTTTGAATAAATTGTTATGCTTTGAATTATCGTAATCTTTATCGCATAAATATATAAAAAGGTTACGTAAACATGACAATTAATTCATCTTTAGTTGTTTCTTGTTTATCTGTTTTATCGCTCAGTATTTTTGCTCAAACCTCGCACGCTGCATCCGCATTTGATTCATCAAGTCCGTGGATGTTTGGTGACTGGAATGGAAAACGTACTGAGTTACAGCAACAAGGATATGACTTTAGTTTTGGTTATACGGGCGAATTGGCAAATGTTCTGGATTCAAAAAAAACTTCGAATCATGGTACAGAATATGCCGATCAATTCTCATTGGGTGCGCATCTTGATCTCAGCAAAATTGTAGGTTGGGAGGATACTGAAGCACAAATTACCATAACTGAACGTAATGGGCATTCACTGTCTCAAACTTCATCTGCGCTGGATGGACATTTAAGTTCAACACAGGAAATCTGGGGGCGTGGACAAACTTGGCGTTTAACCGACCTCTGGATTAAAAAGAAATTTTTCGATCAGGCGCTGGATATTAAAGTCGGTCGTTTTGGTGAGGGCGAAGACTTTAATAGTTTCGACTGCGATTTTCAAAACCTTGCTTTATGTGGTTCGCAAGTGGGTAACTGGGTCGGCGATCAATGGTATAACTGGCCAGTAAGTCAGTGGGCATTACGCGTTAAATACAATTGGCAGCCCGATTTATATACTCAAATTGGGGTATATGAATACAACCCAGAAAATTTGGAGCGCGGTAAAGGTTTTAACCTGAGTACCGATGGTTCACATGGCGCGATTATCCCTGCTGAGGTGGTTTGGTCTCCGAAATTGGGTACACAAGCGCTGAATGGCGAATATCGTGTGGGCTATTATTACAGTACTGCGGATGCCGCAGAAATTAATCATCCACAACAAACTTCACATAAACAGGGTGGCTGGTTGGTTGCCAAACAACAGCTTACTCGAGTGAATGATCAATCAGATCGCGGTCTTAGCGGTTTTATTAACCTCACGCTGCATGATTCGGATACCAATACGGTTAAAAATATGCAAAATATCGGCCTCGTTTATAAAGGGCCATTTGAGCAACGTCCACAAGATGATGTCGCGATTGGTTTTGCGCGTATTGAGGTGAACGGTGATTTAGATACCGATCAGGATGAAGAATATAATACTGAGCTTTATTACGGTATTCATGCGAATAACTGGCTGACGATTCGTCCAAATATTCAATACGTACGTCATGTAGGTGCCTATAAAAATGGCGATAACACATGGGTTGGCGGCATTAAATTGCAAACAGCGTTTTAATTTCTATATAAAAAACACAAATGAATAGGGTGGTATTATGACTCAACCATCTTCACACTCAGGGCTCAGAACCTTTACCGTGATTATTGCCATGGTATTTGGGCTGGTCCTGCTCGCTGGAGGTCTCTGGCTTACCTTTTTAGGTGGGTCTTTCTATTATGTAGTAATAGGACTATTGTTTATTGCCTTTGCAATTTTGCTGGGCAAGCGTTCTGTTTCAGCAATCTGGTTATATGCAGCACTGATGCTGGGTACAACTATCTGGGCGATATGGGAAGTCGGAACAGACTTCTGGGCACTTGCACCACGTTTAGATATTTTAGGGTTATTCGGTTTGTGGTTGCTTATTCCAGCCATTACCCGCGGTATGGTCAATGTTGCGCCAAGCAAGATTGTATTGTCTTCAACACTGGTCATTGCCATTGCGGTGATGGTGTATTCGATTTTTAATGATCCACAGGAAATTAATGGGGTTATTCAAAATCAACAACCTGCAACTGCTCAAAAAGTGGATGGTGTGGCTGAACAAGACTGGCCAGCTTATGGGCGTACCCAAGCAGGTGTTCGTTATTCACCACTCAATCAAATTAATGAACAAAATGTTAAAGATTTAAAAGTTGCTTGGACATTCCGTACTGGCGATTTAAAAAGTGGCAATGACTCTGGAGAAACGACCAATCAGGTCACGCCAATCAAGATTGGCAATGACATGTATATGTGTACCACACATCAATGGTTGATTGCTTTAGATCCTGCAACAGGTAAAGAAAAATGGCGCTTTGATCCAAAACTAAAAGCAGATAAAACTTATCAGCATTTAACCTGTCGTGGCGTTTCTTATTTTGATGCAGCCAATACCGATGGTTTTGCGACCAGTTTGCAAAACAAAACATCGAGTTCAACGGAATGTCCACGTAAGATCATTTTACCCGTCAATGATGGTCGTTTGGTTGCGGTCAATGCAGACACGGGTAAAGCATGTTCTGACTTCGGTACGAATGGTCAGATTGATCTTCAAAAAGATATGCCTTATGCCTACCCAGGGGGGTATAACCCAACTTCTCCACCAGTTGTCACAGGAACAACAATTGTGATTGCGGGTTCCGTCACCGATAACTACTCAAGCAAAGAGCCGTCTGGCGTAATTCGTGGTTATGACGTCAATACAGGCAAACTGCTTTGGGTATTTGATACAGGTGCAGAAGATCCAAATGCAATTCCTGCGCCGGGTCAGACTTTTGTTCATAACTCTCCAAACGCATGGGCTCCACTTGCTTATGATGCCAAAGCAGATGTGGTTTTTGTGCCAACAGGTGTGGGTACACCTGATATCTGGGGTGGTGATCGTACTGCGCTGAAAGAACGTTATGCCAACTCTGTATTGGCCATAAATGCTTCGACTGGGAAATTAATTTGGCATTTCCAAACCACACATCATGATTTGTGGGATATGGATGTACCATCACAACCAACATTGGCCGATGTAAAAGATAAATCAGGTCAAATGGTGCCTGCGGTATATGTCACCACCAAAACAGGGAATGTCTTTGTACTGGATCGCCGTGATGGTAAGGCGATCGTGCCGATTACTGAACGTCCTGTACCACAAACCGTAAAACGTGGACCTCAAACTAAAGGCGAACATTATTCGGCCACACAGCCTTTCTCTGATCTAGATTTAGCACCACAAAACAAGCTCACAGATAAAGATATGTGGGGTGGTACGATGTTTGATCAACTGGTCTGCCGTATTCAATTTAAACGCTTAAATTATGATGGTATTTATACACCGCCCTCTGAAAATGGTACGTTAGTTTTCCCGGGTAATCTTGGCGTGTTTGAATGGGGCGGTATTTCAGTGAATCCTGACCGTCAGGTTGCGGTCATGAATCCAATTGGCTTGCCATTTGTGAGTCGTCTAATTCCAGAAGATCCAAGCCGTGCGGAAACAGCCAAAGGTGCGGGAACGGAGCAAGGTGTTCAACCAATGTATGGTGTTCCATATGGCGTTGAAATTAGTGCGTTCCTTTCTCCAATTGGTTTGCCGTGTAAGCAACCTGCTTGGGGTTATGTGGCGGGTGTGGATTTAAACACCCATCAAGTGGTATGGAAAAAACGAATTGGAACGATCCGTGACAGCTTGCCAAATCTGTTCCAGTTACCAGCAGTTAAAATTGGTGTGCCGGGTCTAGGTGGTTCGATTTCCACAGCAGGAAATGTCATGTTTGTGGGTGCAACTCAGGATAACTATTTACGTGCATTTAATGTGAGTAATGGTAAGAAACTCTGGGAAGCACGTTTGCCAGCAGGCGGACAGGCAACACCCATGACTTATGAGATCAATGGTAAACAATATGTGGTGATTATGGCGGGTGGTCATGGTTCATTTGGCACCAAGATGGGCGACTATCTAGTGGCCTATGCTTTACCTGATGCCAAATAACGATCAACATGGTTAAATAAATGGAAAAGCTCAGATTAACTCTGGGCTTTTTCATATAAAAGCCGCAATAAAACGTCTTATCAATAAAATCGTTATTAAATATCCAAAAAAAGCATTTTGTTGATGAATCAAAGCTCGTTATGCTATCCGCCTTTACCATGAATCTACTAGCCATACGCCATGTATTTATATACTGATTTCGATCAACAACTGGTCAATGAACGTGTTGCTCAGTTCCGCGATCAAACAGAACGCTATCTTGCTGGAAAGCTTACCGAAGATGAATACCGTCCATTGCGTCTGCAAAACGGTCTTTATGTACAACGTTACGCGCCAATGCTTCGTATTGCTGTGCCGTATGGCTTAATGAACTCAAAACAATTACGTAAAATTGCCGAGATTTCGACGGAATATGACCGTGGTTACGCACACGTTTCAACACGTCAAAATATTCAGTTGAACTGGCCTGCGCTAGAAGACGTACCTGATATTCTGGCTGAACTGGCTACTGTACAAATGCATGCCATTCAAACCAGTGGGAACTGTATCCGTAATACCACTACTGACCAATATGCAGGTGTGGTCGCGGGAGAAATTGCTGATCCACGTCCGACTTGTGAATTGATCCGTCAGTGGAGTACTTTCCATCCTGAGTTTGCATTCTTGCCACGTAAATTCAAAATTGCAGTGTCTGCATTAGAAGAAAAAGACCGCGCGGCAACCTCGTTTCATGACATTGGCGTCTATATCGTCAAAAATGAAGCAGGCGAAGTTGGTTATAAAATCAAAGTCGGTGGTGGTTTAGGTCGTACCCCAGTCATCGGCAGCTTTATTCGTGAATTTTTACCACGTGAAGATCTAATTGCGTATTTGGAAGCGGTATTGCGTGTGTATAACTTGCATGGTCGCCGTGATAATAAATATAAAGCACGCATCAAGATTTTGGTGAAAGCTTTAACTCCAGAAGTGTTTGCTGAAAAAGTTGAAGCAGAATTTGCACATACGCGTGAGCCTCTAAAAATCCAGCCAGAAACCTTGAAAAAACTGGATGAGGTATTCACACCATTTGACTATCAAAACTTTGAAGATCAGGATTTTACAGCCTTATTTGCTGAGCATCCTAAGTTTAAACAATGGTTTAATGTCAATACCAATGCCCATAAGGTTAAAGGTTATCGGATTGTCACCATTAATCTAAAACGTGCAGGGGTTGCGCCGGGTGACATGACCACCGCAGAGATGAATTTGATTGCCGATTTGGCAGACAAATATACGTTTGGTGAGTTACGTACGACGCACGAGCAAAACATTTCGCTGGCAGATGTCCCACAAAAAGACTTGTTTGAATTGTGGCAAACGCTTGAGCAGAATGACATGGCGCGCGCGCATATTGGTTTCCTGACTGATATTATTTGCTGCCCGGGTGGTGATTTCTGTTCATTGGCAAATGCGAAATCGATTCCAATTTCAGAAGCGATTACCCGCCGTTTTGAAGATTTAGATACCATTTATAATCTGGGTCAACTGGATTTAAATATCTCGGGTTGTATGAATGCCTGCGGGCATCATCACGTGGGGAATATCGGAATTTTGGGTGTCGATAAAAAAGGTGCTGAATTCTATCAAATCACCTTAGGTGGAAACTCAGATCATGATGCTTCAATTGGTGACATTTTAGGGCCATCATTTGCTGCGGATGTTATTCCTGATGTAATCGAAGAAATTTTGAATACTTATCTCGATTTACGTACTGGCGAAGAACGCTTTATTGATACGTATCGTCGTGTCGGCATTCAACCATTTAAGGAGCGTGCATATGCTTAATCCAGCCTTACAGGTGCTGCTTAAAGATGGCACGATCGTAGATAATACCTATCAACTGATCGCTGAAGATGGGATTGTTCCTCAAGGTGATGTCGTTGTGACCACAGCGCAACTCGATCAACTGGAGAATATTCAGGGCAAAAAAGCGCTGTATATCACTGTAGATGATTCTCCTGAAACACACGAATTTCCATTGTCTGATTTAGATGCAATTTTGATTGAATTTGCGGGTTTCAATGATGGTCGTGGTTATTCCTTTGCTGCGCTGTTACGCCGTCAAGGTTATCAAGGCGAATTGCGTGCGGTAGGTGATATTTTTAAAGATGTCCTGAATTATTTAAAGCGTTCTGGCTTTGATAGCTTTGTGGTGAAAGAAGGTAAGGATATTCATGAGGCTGCGGCGGGTTTAAATGATTTTAAACATCCGTATCAAGCTTCAACAGCGGTAGCTCAAGCGGAATATCAAACTGGCGCATAATTCGCTCGGTGAGATTTGATAGAAAAGCTAAACTTCGGTTTGGCTTTTTTGTTTGAGCTATTTTGAGATGATAAAAAAACCGTACTCTGATATTTCAGCGTACGGTTTATTTTTACCTTATGAAGATTAAGCTTGTAACTTCGCCAGTAATTCTTCTTTGCTTAAATTGATAGATTCAGCATCGGTACGGCCTTTATATTCAAAGGTTCCAGCGTCCAAACCTTTTTCACCAATCACAATACGATGTGGAATACCTGTCAATTCAAGATCCGAGAATTTAACCCCAGGTCGTTCATTACGATCGTCCAGAAGGACATCATAGCCTTGCGCTTGTAACTCAGCATACAACGCTTCTGCGGCTTCCAGTGTTTTTGGTGATTTGTGCGCATTCATTGGCACAATGGCAATTTCAAACGGTGCAATTGCAGAAGCCCAGATGATGCCTTTGTCATCATAGTTTTGTTCAATGGCAGATGCGACAACACGTGTCACGCCAATACCATAACAGCCCATAGTGACGGTAAGTGGTTTTCCATCGTCACCCAAAACGGTACAGTTCAGCGCTTCAGAATACTTTTGTCCAAGTTGGAAAATATGTCCGACTTCGATCCCCCGTTTGATTTGCAGTACACCTTTGCCGTCTGGAGATGGATCACCATCGACCACATTACGCAGATCATAAACTTCGCTGAACTGTGCATCACGTTCCCAGTTCACACCTGTAGCATGTTTATCAGCTTCATTTGCGCCTGCAATAAAGTCAGATAATACAGATGCAGCGCGATCTACAATCACAGTCACGCCTTTTTCAACTAAGCCTTGAGGGCCAACGTAGCCCGCAGTTAAGCCGAGCTCTTGGAGTTGCGTTTCAGTGGCAAAAGTTAAAGGTGCTGCAATTAAAGGATGGTGCTCTGCCTTAATCTCATTCAGCTCATGATCACCACGCAAAAATAGCGCAATCACAGGGATGTTACCTTTTTCATCAGCATTGCCCTGTACCAGTAAGGCTTTAACCGACTGTTTAGCATCTGCTTTTAAAAATGCGCAGACATCAGCAATGGTTTTCTGATTTGGCGTGTCTACAATCGTTAAGGCTTGTGTCGGTGCAGCGCGTTCACCGACGAGTACCGCTTCAGCTTTTTCAACATTGGCGGCGTAATCGGATTCAGTCGAAAATACGATATCGTCTTCGCCACTGTCTGCCAGAACATGAAACTCGTGCGAACCTGAACCACCAATTGAACCTGTGTCGGCTTGTACAGGACGGAAATTGAGTCCCAAACGTGTGAAAATACGGCAATAGGTGTCATACATATTGTCATAAGTTTCTTGTAAAGATGCCTGATCCACATGGAAAGAGTAGGCATCTTTCATAATAAATTCACGTGAGCGCATCACCCCAAAACGTGGACGGATTTCATCACGGAATTTGGTTTGAATCTGATAGAAATTAACAGGTAATTGCTTATAACTTTTCAGTTCGTTACGTGCCAGATCGGTAATCACTTCTTCATGGGTTGGGCCAAGCACAAACGGATTATCATGACGATCTTTAAAACGTAACAGCTCTGGACCATATTGCACATAACGACCCGATTCTTCCCATAGACTTGCGGGTTGAGTTACGGGCATAAACACTTCAAGCGCGCCAGAGCGATCCATTTCTTCGCGTACAATCGCTTCAACTTTATTTAACACACGTACACCCATCGGCAGCCAAGTGTATAAACCTGAAGCCAATTTACGAATCATCCCAGCTCGTAACATGAGCTGATGCGAAATCACTTCTGCATCATTTGGGGTTTCTCTTAACGTTGCAAATAAAAAGCGGCTTGCGCGCATGGAAACTGTCCTAAAAGTGGGCTCTGAAATAGAGCACGATAAAAACACAAGATTATACGATAAAAAATGAGATGAATATTTCACCTCATTCAACAAAGCCCAGATTATGACATTAATTTACGGGTTTGGCGCAACAAGAAATTTTTCAAATCGTCCAAATAGGTGAAAATCACAGGCACCACCACTAAAGTCAGTAGGGTAGACGTGATCACGCCACCAATCACCGCGTGTGCCATCGGCGCACTTTGTTCGCCGCCTTCGCCTAGCCCTAAAGCCAATGGAATCATACCCATCACCATCGCACTGGTGGTCATCAAAATAGGGCGCAAGCGGGTTTTACCTGCCTGAATTATCGCATCATAACGGGTTTCGCCGCGATCCATCGCCTTTTTAATAAAATCAATCAACAGAATGGCATTTTTAGTGACCAGTCCCATCAGCATGATAATGCCAATAATCGAAAACAAATTCATGGTGCTTTGAAATAAAAATAACGCCAGAAATACTCCAATTAAAGACAAAGGCAAGGATGCCATAATCGCAGCAGGATGGATAAAGCTATTAAATTGTGACCCTAAAACAATATAAATAAATACAATCGAGAGCGTGATTGCTGTGAGTGCATAACCCGCCGATTCAGCCATATCGGCATTGGCACCTTGGGTATCAAAACTATATCCAGCAGGCAGTTTAAAGTTCTTCTGTAATTGATCAATGTCCTTGCCAATATCACCCGCAGGGCGACCAGAGGTATTGGCTTCAACCAGCACCTCACGTGCCAGATCACGTCGATTGATTTGCGATGCGCCTAAGGTCTGCTCAAACTTTGCGACGGTTGCAAAAGGCACCAAAATCGGTTGTCCATTGGCATCGGTTTTAGACGAGGTGAGGTAAAGATTTTCCAAATCACTAGGTAAGGCACGACTGTGTTCAGCCAGACGCAAATTGACATCGTAGGTTTCACCACGTTCGTCTTGCCATGTGGTGACATCATCTCCTGCGATTAATGGTCGAATCGTATTAGCAATTTGATTGACAGAAAGCCCAAGATCACTGGCCAATACTCGATGAATCTGAATTGATAAAGTTGGTTTTGGTTCTTTGAGTGAGCTTTCAAGATCGACTACACCTTTTATTTTTCCCATTTCAGCCATAAAACGATCTGAAATATGTTGTAGCTCATCTAAATCAGGGCCTTTGATGGAGATCATAATGGGCTTTTGTCCACCCGATACGGTTTCATCTGCCGATGCGACAGAGGTAACCGTGATTCCAGCGACCCGTTTTAAACGTTCACGAAATTCATTATTTAATTCGGTCAGCGTCTGGCTACGTTCATTTCTAGGTGTTACCGTGACCCTCAGGCTGGCATGGTTTTTACCACGATCTGTAATGCCGTTGACCACGCCATAAGTCGATTTGACCTGATGGTGCTGACGAATGATTTGATTGACCTGATTCAGTTTAGCCTGAGTGTATTGCAAGGAGGCATCCACAGGGGTTTCAAATTTAATGCGAATCTCGCCTTTATCGGGTGTGGGTACAAATTCGGTTCCAATAAGTTTGGATAAGCCTAATGCCCCAATTAACGATGCAATTGCAATTAAAATCGTGATAAAACGAAATCGTAAGGCAAGTTTGAGCAAATGCTCATAGACATGACTTAAATTGTCGAGCTTTTGAGAAATCCATTGGAAAAAACGTTTCATCCGACTGGGTGGTTTATTGGTTTTTTTCTCTTGCCAATGGGCCGATAGCATCGGGTCAAGGGTAAAACTAACAAACATCGAGATGAGAACCGCCGTACTGACTGTTACCCCAAACTGATAGAAAAAACGCCCAATAATGCCCCCCATAAAAGCCACAGGTAAAAACACCGCGACAATGGTCAGTGTGGTTGCCAAAACAGCCAGCCCAATTTCTTTGGTTCCATCTAAGGCGGCAGTCACATGATCTTTGCCCATTTCTGCATGACGCACGATGTTCTCACGTACCACGATGGCATCGTCAATCAGCAAACCAATACATAATGACAACGCCAGTAATGTCATCATGTTAATGCTAAAACCAAATGCCCAGATAAAAGTTAAGGTTCCAAGTAGGGCAATCGGGAGAGTTAAACCGGTAATAATTGTGGAGCGGAAAGAGCCTAAAAACAGTAAAACAATCAGCACAGACAGTAATGCACCTTCAATAATGGTACGTGCGACATCTTTAATCGAGGCGCGAATCCCTTTGGAGCTATCAACCACGACATTTAAACTGGCGCCTTGAGGAAGTTGAGTTTTAATTTTCTCCAGCACTTTATAGGTATTATCCACCACCTGAATTACATTAGCATCGGAGCTCCGCAAAATATCAACAGCAACAGCAGCCTTACCATTTAAATAAGCCCCTGTTTCTAGGTCAGCTTGAGTATCTTCAACTTTGGCGATTTGTTTTAAATAGATCGGTGTACCATTTTTATTGGCAACAACCAAATCACCAAAGCCGTGTGGATAGATCACTTTGGATTGGATCTCGATCACGAGTTCAGAGTCAGGTTGTTTGAGTGTGCCGCCTGGAATTTCAACATTTTCATTTTTTAACGTGTTAATGACCTGATCAATCCCAATGCCATAGCTTTGTAGTTGTTGGGGATTGATTTCGATACGGATCTGACGCTGTGCATCTCCCAGTAGATTGACTGTGCCTACGCCGGGAACCGTTCTAAGTTGCGGTAAAATTCGCTGATCCAAATAAGAACTAAAATCACGCAAAGACATCGAACCTGATTCAAACACCACTGACATAATCGCATTACTGGCGGGGTCATAGCGTTCAACGACTGGGTCTTCGATTTCATCACGAAAGTTGGATTTAACGACAGCAATTTTATCGCGAACGTCTTGCGCAGCGACACTGGAAGGGACATCCAGATTAAATTCGGCAATAATCATCGACAGTCCCTCACTGGACTGCGAAGTAATCTGTTTTAGACCTGAAATTGTATTGATTTGATCTTCCAGTTTTTTTGTAATTTCGGATTCAACCGCTTCAGGGGATGCACCCGGATAATTGGTATAGACCACGACAAATGGAAAGTCGACATCAGGAAATTCTTCTACCCCCATACGTTGCCATGATGCCAATCCCAATACCATCAGACAGAACATCATCATGATGGTAAACACAGGATATTTGACACTAATTCGGGTAAACCACATCGCTATTGAGTCCTAAAAAATCGTTCTTTTATTTGTTGTTTACTGCGGGTTGATCTGGGTTAGAAAATACCACTGATTTATTTTCATCGGCATTATCAAATTGAATTCGGCTGACAGCGTCATGATTTTGCAAACCTGTAACCACCGCTTTGTTTTCGGCAAAACGTTTTTCCACAACCTGAATATTGATTTTATGCAGTTTTTGTTGACGAACGATCCACACATAAGGTGAGTGATCCAGACTTTGGATACTGTCCAATGGGATAATCTGTCCCTGCACTTGATCTTGATTTAAAATAACACCTTCGACAAAAGCACCAATACTGAGTGAGTTGATGCTTTCAATCGGTCGAGCAAAGAACTCGATTTGACGGCTGACTTGATCTGCTACAGGTGAAATACGAGTCAGAATGGCATTGAATTGTGTTGAATTACCCTGAATGGTGTATTGAATTTTTTGGCCAATACGCAGTGCAGATTTTTGTTCAAGCGGTAATTTGGCCTGAATTTCCAATTGTTCAGGATTCACAATTTCAAATAAAGTTTGTCCTGCTGAAACGGTTTGACCAGGCTCAACCTCTCGTTTGGTTATTACACCAGTCAGCGGACTGCGAATAATGCCATCCAGATCAGCTTTATGCGCAATGTCTAAATTGGCTTTTTGAGCGTTTACTGTTTCAAGTTGGGCTTTATAGTCAACTTGACTTTGTTCATATTCAACTCGTGAAATAAAACCCTGATCCAAAAGTCTTTTTTTACGTTGCATCAGATTGCGTGATAGTTCAGCTTGAGCCTGAGCAGATGCCAGATTAGCCTGCGCTTGTGCTAAACGAGCAGCATTATCCTGATTATTTAAACGCACTAAAACCTGATTTTTTGTCACCTGCTGTCCGACATCGGCATTGACCTGCGTGGCTGTTGCGGAAACTTGTGACTGAATGGAGCTTTGTTGAATAGCACGAATCGTGCCCGTGAACGCAGTTTTACGTTCCAGCGCACCTGTTGAGACCTGAACCAGATCTTGCTGGATCATCTCAATGTTCTCAGTTTGATTGGCTTGTGACGATTCTGTGCTAGAACGATGACAGGCAGAGAGAACAAAGCTAGAGCTTAAACACAGTACAGTAATATAAAATGCAATGCCTGACACTTTGTGCATGCCTAATCATCCTCAAGTTAATGACATTCATGGTTTTATTTAGTGTCAGGATTATAACGATTATTCCAGCGTTTTTAAGCGCTCAATAATGTTGGAATAATGTTCCTGTGTTGTTCGGTAGTTATTTTGCAAACTAGAGATATTTTTTTTAAGACTGGTCATATTCTGGTCGTTTTGATTGAGCTGATCTTTTAGACGTTGCGGGATACTACTCTCGCCCTTGCGTAGATATTCCATTTCCTGACGTTTAAACAAAATACGATCGCTTTGCAATTGTCTCAATTGATCTTGTTGTGATTGGATTTGCTTCTTAATCCCAGACAAAGCCTGATTTTGTTTTTCAGTCGCAATAGCAACATTGCCATAAGCACGTTTAAGTTTTAAATCTTGCTCACGCTGCCGCGCTTGTGCTTCACGTTGAGTGGACTGACGTAAGTCGGCTTCTGCATTATACGGTCGATTACGACGAATCACCTGCATATTACTATCCAAAGCCTCATAACCATAACGGATATGTGCAGGTGTTACAGAACTACTAATATTGGCAATGCCTTTTTGATCGTAATATCGATACCATATAGCATGTGATTGTGGATTGGCTGCATAAAGCAAAGGCATCCATAACAATAGACCACATATAATAATGAAATGACGAGTCATCTGTTTGGATACTTCCAGAAGCTTTCGACGAGTCACTCGACTATTCATGACTTTCCCCAAATAAACTTGACTAAATTACTTATTTTTAAATATTAATAAGGTTATATTAGTTGTAATTTATCCAATTAAAAATAGGAATAACTCAAAAAAAAATCATAAGTCCTTTTAAAATGTGATTGGTTTGGTGGTATTTAGAAAAAATGTGTTTTAGCTTGAAAAAACCTTCATTGAAAACGCAAGTAATAATATGTTAAAAAAGGTCATAATCTGTAAAAACAATGAAAGCCCCAATCATCGGCTATAATCAGTTTCAGTTATTGTTAGTAATGAATAAATGGGGAAAGGATCATTAAATGGAAGACAAATTTCAAAATCTTAAAGTCATGGTAATTGATGATTCAAAAACCATTCGCCGAACCGCCGAAACGTTACTACAACGCGAAGGATGTGAGGTGATTACTGCTGTAGATGGCTTTGAGGCGCTCTCAAAAATAGCTGAAGCAAATCCTGATATCGTTTTTGTAGATATCATGATGCCGCGTTTAGATGGTTATCAGACCTGTGCATTGATCAAAAATTCACAGAGTTATCAAAATATTCCGGTGATTATGCTGTCGAGTAAAGATGGTTTATTTGATCAGGCCAAAGGTCGTATCGTCGGTTCAGATGAATATTTGACTAAGCCTTTTAGTAAAGATGAATTATTAAACGCTATTCGAAATCACGTAAATACATAAATTAAAGAAAAGTGTTGGGGACATAAAATGGCACGTATTTTAATTGTAGATGATTCACCAACCGAAACATTTCGTTTTAGAGAAATATTAACAAAACACGGTTTTGAGGTGATTGAAGCATCTAATGGCGCTGATGGGGTGACCATGGCACAGGCTGAACAGCCTGATTTGGTGTTGATGGATGTCGTAATGCCTGGGGTCAACGGTTTTCAGGCGACTCGTGAAATTAGTCGCGGTGAAAATACCAAGCATATTCCAGTGGTGATCGTGAGTACTAAAGATCAGGCAACAGATCGTGTCTGGGGGAAACGTCAGGGCGCACGTGACTATCTGACCAAACCGATTGAAGAAAGCCAACTTATAGACGTGATTAAACAACACCTTAATCTGGAATAGTCATCATGGCTGCTAATGGATTTATCGAATTGCTTCGATTGGCAAAACGTGGCAATCGAAGCTACGCTTCTAACCAAAATGAAGTCAACCGGTGGTCAGGTATAGCCTTTGAGATGATGGGGCAATATTTTGTTGCGCCTCTGGGGGAGGTGATGGAAGTCATTTACCCTCCTAAATATACTCCAGTTCCAAATGCCCAAGCTTGGGTGCGCGGGCTGGCGAATATTCGGGGAAGACTACTCTCAGTTTCTGATTTAACACATTTTGTCTCTGGGCAACGTGCTCCATTTTCGCCTAGCCAAAAAGTGTTATGTATTAGTCATAATGACCACTATGTCGGTTTAGTTGTAGATCAGGTTTTGGGTATTCAGCACTTTAATAAGCACAGCTTTTTTTCTAAAAGTGATGAGCTGGATCAAAAATTAAAAGATTATTGTCAAGGTTATTTCTATCAGCATAACCAACGTTGGCATGTCTTTTTATTTAGTCAGCTGCTGAAAAATCCACAATATATGAATGCTTCAGCAAAATTTATAAATTAAATTCGTACGCAATTAAGTAAATCACGCGTATTCAGGGGAGAAGCTGTATGGGCTTTAAACTAAAAAAGAAAAACACAGCTGAAAGTGCGAGTAAGAAAAACGGTTCTGCATTTTTTGCCAAGATTCAAGCTCAAATTGAGCTGATTTCACAAATGTTCGGTGATAGTAAAAAAACGAGACCGATCATTTATTCAGCGATTATTTTTCTTTTTCTATCAACGATAACGTTGATTTACTTATTTTATAGCGTACCGCGGAATAATGAATTAACTCGTAGTCTGGGGCAACTACGCTTATTGTCTCAAACTATTCCACGACAAGCGACAGAATCGACTGCATCGGGTTCACCTGAGGCAATTGCGAGCCTGAAAAAATCGCAGGAACAGTTTGCGCAAAATCTGGAAAATGTACAGGATATCTATGGTGCATCTTCTGAGGAATTTAAAAAGGTTGATCAACTCTGGAAGAATGTATCGACCAATGTAGATTTGATTACGTCTCAACAAAAGCTGATCAATCAACTTTATGACACCAATATCGCGATTGGTGAGTCGATTCCAGGGATTCAGGCAGAATATAATCTGATGGTAGATCAGATGGCTCGTCTGAATATGCCAAGTAGTCAGGTGGTGATTGCCAAGAACCAAGTATTTATTGCGGAGCGTATTTTACGTTCTATCAGTTCTGTATTGGTGGGCACAGAAAATGCCCGTGCATCAGCAGATGACTTTAGTGCCGATATTGAAACCTTTGGTGCTTATTTAAATGCACAGTTAAATGGTAGTGCTGACTTGGGTGTTGAACGTATTAGCGATCCAAGTTTACGTGAATCTGTCGATAGTATTAAATCTGAGTATGATGAAGTTTTAAAAACAGCAGCATCAACGGTATTTAAAAATGCCAACCAGATTGTAAAAGTCCGCCAAGCGTCTTCACAGATTTTCTCTCAATCTGATGATATGTTGAAATCTTTGGATAATCTTTCAGATAAAGCAGACTCTGGCTGGTCAAGTGTTATTCCAGCAGTTTTATTACTCCTATTCCTTACAGGTTTTATCTTATCCGTTGCCCGTTTATTGGCGATTCGTAATTTGTTGGAAAAAAATCGTGTAACGCGTTTACAGGATGAATATGACCGTAACCAAAATGCGATTTTACGTTTACTTGATGAAATTGCCGATTTGGCTGATGGTGATTTACGTTCGTATGCAACGGTATCAGAAGATTTTACTGGTGCAATTGCTGACTCGATCAACTTCGCAATTGATCAATTACGTGATCTGGTATCACGTATTACGGATACGTCTCAGGAAGTGGCGCGTTATACACAAAATACGCAGACCATTACCAATCAGTTAGCGGAAGCTTCTGAGCATCAGGCACAAGAAATTGCAGGTGCATCTGCTGCGATTAACGAAATGGCGGTGTCAATCGATCAGGTATCTGCGAACGCTGCTGAGTCAGCAGAGGTTGCGGAACGTTCGGTACAAATTGCATCCAATGGTGCTGACGTTGTAAACCGTTCGATTGTGGGTATGGATACGATTCGTGAACAGATTCAGGAAACATCGAAACGTATTAAACGCTTGGGTGAGTCTTCGCAAGAAATTGGGAACATCGTCTCGCTCATTAATGATATTGCCGACCAAACTAACATTCTGGCATTGAATGCTGCAATTCAGGCATCGATGGCAGGGGAAGCGGGTCGTGGTTTTGCGGTAGTTGCCGATGAGGTACAGCGTCTTGCAGAACGTTCTGCATCTGCAACCAAGCAGATTGAAGGCTTGGTTAAAACTATTCAGACCGATACCAATGAAGCTGTAATTTCTATGGAACAGACCACTTCTGAGGTTGTTCGTGGGGCGAATTTGGCGAAAGATGCGGGGGTTGCGCTTGATGAAATTCAAAGCGTATCTAACAACTTGGCTAAATTGATTGCAAACATTTCCAATGCTGCAAAACTTCAGTCTGCATCGGCGAGTCATATTGCCAATACCATGAACGTCGTACAGGAAATTACCTCACAAACCACGACTGCAACTTTTGATACGGCACGTTCGGTTTCTGAACTGGCCAATATGGCAGAGTCATTGCGTGAGTCTGTATCTGACTTTAAGTTACCTGAATAAGCGTGAAGTGACTTTTGGGGCGGACTTCGGGATGTCCCAAATTAAAAAATGCATCGTCAAGATGGCTTCTTGAGAAGGAAGTCACTTGCGTGATGGTGGTAGATCAAGTTTCACCATCAAGGGTGGATAAACGAAAGAAGCCTTCGTTATGAAAGAAATATTAAAACATCTTGTTGAAAAAATAAGCTTACCTGAAGACAGTTTTCTTGATCAGGATGAAGAAATTCTTGAAATTTTTATTGAAGAATTAGACGAAATTTTTCAAGAATTGGATCAACTTATTCCGCAGTGGGTGGCTGATCCTGATGAGCAGCAGGTTTTAGCGGACGTTCGTCGCCATTTTCATACTCTAAAAGGGTCTGGTCGAATGGTGGGGGCGAAATCTTCCAGTGAACTGGCGTGGACAGTTGAAGATGCACTCAATCGAATTATTGCCAAAACTTTGCCATTAAGTGCAGATTTACAACGTTTTGTGCAAGTGGTATTTAATGTTTATCGTTTTAAATTTTATCATGATTTTAAAAATACCCAGCCACACTCTATCGATATTCGCCCATTGGTTTTGTTGGGACAGCAGTTACAACACCAACAAGACGTCGAGCCTGCTTTAGAAGAATTACTCGATTTAGCTGAACAGTTAAATACAGAATCTGGAATTACAGGGCTCGAAATTCAGCAACAACAGATTATTGAAGCTGAACAGCCAGTTGAAGTAGAGCCTGCTGCCATAGCTGACACCTGTGTGGACGCAGTTGCTTCATCAGATGATAGTCTGATTGAAGAAACCATGGCGATTTTCCTTGAAGAAGCAGAAGAACATCTACAAACAATTGATACTTTTTTACAGCAAGATGAGCCATCAGATCAAAGTTATAATCAATTGATTCGCGCTTTGCATACTTTGCGCGGTAGTTCATCGATGGCGCATATTCAGCAAGTATTTGAAGCCAGCAGCAAGGTAGAAACGCTGTTTAAAACCTTGATGCAAGATGAGCTTGAGTCGACTTCAAATGAAACAGCGCTCTTAACCCACTATGCTGAATTTGTTCGAGATTATCTACATACACTGCACCAAAAGGGCTCTCAACAACAGCTTGACAAAATTGATCAAAAATTTAATCAAGCATGGGAAAACTATGGCTTTAATATCGAAGAAATTGCACATGAAGCACAGCATCCACAAGGTGTTGTCACTTCACTATTGCAATTAGATATTGAAAATCTGCTGAATGCAGACTATGAGTTTGAAAAACGCGTTAAACTGGAATTCCCTGTCTATATTCAAGGATTGATTACCGAGGCAAGTTCTTTAATTGAGCATACGCATAATCGAGCAGCCCAAGGCGTTCATGATTATGTCTTACAATTAAAGCCTGCTTATGAACAATTACTTGAAAAACCTGAATTACTACATCTGGATTATGCCTTTGATATTTTTGGACAGGCACACCAGCAAGTCATTCATTTATTTGATACCTTGGCAGCAGGGCAGCGAGTAAGCTTGGGACAAGAGCAACTCAATGTGATTCATGAGTTGCAAGACTTTGTTCAACAAGATATTGAAACAGCGATTACGGATAAGAAAGTATCATCTGAGCTAAGTGCTGATAAAGTAAGTGCTGAACCTGAGACTATTTCCATTGAGCCTGTTGCGGTATCAGAGTCAAATGTTTCAACATTTGATTTATCGTCAATTTCTGCACGTATTCAACAAGATCATCAGCACCTAGATTCAGAGCAAGCCAATCGTAATTTCGATGCAGACCTTCTCGATATCTTTTTAGAAGAAGCTGATGAGCTGTTGGTCGGTATTGACGCAGACCTAAATACTTGGTCGCAGCAACAAAGTAATACGTCTGCCTTGAATAATTTGATGCGCTATTTACACACCTTAAAAGGTGGCGCAAATATGGTTCAGGCAACCCATATGGGATTGATTGCGCACGAGTTAGAAACCATTTATCAACGCTTGATTCATGGGCAAATACATTCTTCTGAAAATCTGATACAGATTATTCGTCTGGTACAAGATGATATTGCTGATCGGATTCAAACATTGCGTGATGAAGCGGTAGATTATCCAGCGACAGAAGTGATTGAGTTGCTTGGAAATATTGAGCAGGTTCTACAAGGGGTACCACAGCAAGAGTCTGAGAGTGCAACGCGGACTACTTCTGTTGATAGTACCTTGGCGCAAGTTGTTGCTGAGCCACCAACTGAAGTGGTTGAGCATGAATTAACGGCAGATCATCTAGAATCAGTTGCTCTTGCTGAACCAACATCAGTCGAGGAATCTGATGCAGTTGTTGCTGAGGAACAATTACAGAATTTGACTTCTACTGCGAATGATGCACTAGAAAGTCAAGCATCGATTTCAAATACCAATCTTGATATCGATAATACCAAACCGCATCAAGATGTAGATGCTGATGATGTTCAATCTTTGGTTGAAGCGACTTTCTATGAAGAAGCGGCAGAGTTGCTTGATGCTGGACAGCAACTTCTCAATCGCTGGTTTGATGAACGGACTAACCGAAGTATTTTGCTTCAATTGCAACGTACAGTGCATAGCTTAAAAGGCGGTGCACGAATGGCTGAGTTAGAGCCTGTTGCAGTAATTGCCTCACATCTTGAAAATGCCTTTGAGCAATTTGCAGTAAAAGCCTTTAGCTCCAATGCTTATGACCATCTTTTACTGACGGCATTTACATGGTTAAAGGCAGCTATTTTTGAACGTTCGTATAATAATTATGATGGTTTAAAGCATACCTTAGAACGTCTTGAATTTGTCGATACCAATGCGCAAATTCCAACTAAACTGGCTCGCGCGGATCTATTCTCGCAAGAACAAGTAATGGAATTTGTACAGGGAGATGGTACAGAACCGCCATCTATGCTGGGTGAATGGGACAACACCGTACAGGCTGATGATTCAAATGAGATGATCCGTGTTTCTGCGGATCTGATCGAAAAAATGATTAACTTGTCTGGTGAAAATGCCATTAACCGTTCGCGTATCGAAATGGATTTGGGACAGTTAGGCAATACACTGGTCGAAATGGAATTAGCCATTCAACGTTTGGCAGATCAGTTACGTCGAATGGAAGGCGAATTAGAAAGTCAGATTATCGCCAAACATGGGACAGAAAACTTACGTTATATCGACTTTGACCCATTAGAAATGGATCAATACTCATCATTGAATCAACTGTCAAAATCGCTTGCTGAATCTGCATCGGATTTGGTTGATTTCAAAACCACATTATCCGACAAAATTCGTGATACCGAAGGTTTGTTATTACAACAATCACGTATTCAGGCTGAAATTCAGGAAAGTCTGATGCGTACCCGATTAGTTCCGTTCTCACGACTTTTACCTCGCTTACAGCGTATTGTGCGTCAGACGGCAAGTAGTTTGAACCGTCCAGCTGAATTGGTAGTCAATAATACCGAAGGCGAACTGGATCGAAATATCTTGGAACGCTTGGTCACGCCACTTGAACACATGCTGCGAAATGCAGTCGATCATGGTGTGGAAGATCGTGAAGAGCGTTTAAAACTGGGTAAACCTGAAATAGGACGTATTGAGCTAAATATTAGCCGCCAAGGAACAGATGTTTTGGTGAGCTTTAGCGATGATGGTAAAGGTATTGATGTTAATAAAATCAAAGCCAAAGCTTTAGAAAATGGTTTGATGACTGAGGATCAAAAACTCGAAGCACAGGAAATTTTGCAATACATTTTCCATCCTGGGTTTAGTACAGCGACTTCAGTGACCCAAATTTCAGGACGTGGTGTTGGTCTGGATGTGGTGCAAAGTAGTATTAAGGCGCTTGGTGGTCATGTTAGTGTCGATTCAACATTCGGCTCTGGTACCACTTTTACTATTCGTGTACCAACGACTGTGGCAGTGAGTGATGCACTCATGGTGAAAGTTGGTGATCAGCAATTTGCCTTGCCTTTGGCCCAGATTGACCGAATTGTGCGTATTGCGCCTGCAACTCTTGAACGCTATTTTCATGGTCAGGATGATTATTTTAATATCGATAATACTCCATATCGTTTACGTTATCTGGCGGAGTTTGTCAGCAATCAGCCTATTCCAAAATTATCTGGTATTGCACATTCATTACCTGTGTTATTGGTCAAAGGCGCGCATGGTCAGACCATCGCGTTATTGGTTGATCAATTGGTCGGTTCGCGTGCACAAATTGTAGTGAAACCAATCGGAAGGCAGTTCGCAAGTATTGGCGCTGTTGCTGGGGCGACAATTTTAGGTGATGGTCATGTTTGTCTAATTTTGGATGGACAAAACATTGCACGTCAGATCCAATCGACACAACGTAATAAACAAGTTGTTGAAGGCAGAGAAAAAACACGTCATACCGATGAACGTCGTCTTATCATGATCGTAGATGACTCGGTGACTGTCCGTAAAGTTACTTCACGGCTCTTGGAACGTCAGGGCTTTGATGTAGTGACGGCCAAAGATGGTGTCGATGCCATGGAACAGCTTGAAAATGTCAAACCTGATTTGATGTTGTTGGATATTGAAATGCCTCGCATGGATGGTTTTGAGGTGACTAATCTGGTACGCCATCATGAGTTACATCAGGATATGCCAATTATCATGATCACATCACGTACTGGTGAAAAACATCGTGAACGGGCATTATCACTTGGCGTAACGCATTACATGGGTAAACCGTTCCAAGAATCAGAATTGCTTGAGAATATTGAAGCATTACTTGAAACAGCTTCAGGGAGTTACTGATGGCGATTGATAAAAAAGTAACCGCACAGATTGATCAGCAGGAGCTTCAACACTTAATTAGTGTCTCGACTGGATTTATTGATGCTTATATCATTGAATGTCGTGATCAGGTGCCGATGCTATTACCGCAAAACATTGTACTGTCGGCGCTTGATACCAAGGTTGATGCTGAGTCGATAGAATGGCATGATTTGAAATTGCCTATTTATTCAGTTAATCATCCTAATATTACTCAAGGGGTCGCTTTGGTCATAGAAGGGGATGATGTTGCGCAACGTTTTGCCTTAATCTGTGACAGCATGCCGCAGACGATTCGTTTGCGTATTTCAGAAGTGGTCGATGAAGAAGAAACAACATCTGATCCAATGGTATTTAAGCGAGTTAAAATTGCCGATCAGCATTTCCATGTTCCGCATCTGGAAAACATTCAAAAAAGTTTAGGTGTTTTATAAACTTAACCACCTAAAATGGCAAACCCCAGTTGAAATCACTGGGGTTTGTTTTATCGTGTTGACTTAGATTGAAATATTCACAAAAATATCTACAGTTTTTCATGCGCTGCTCCTTATAGATCGCTAGATTAAAATTATTCATACCATCTTTTAGACTTTAGCAATTGTTTGGTTTGCTGGCGTTCACGTCGATGTTGTGCTTTGGGTTTTTCAGTTTCATGCATTCCGCCTTTATGTAACAAAGGCGATAACGCCACCTGATTTCTCACTTTGACTTTGGATCGTTTACCTAGTTTCATGGTTTAGCTCCGAGTTAAATTATCCTTTAATACAAAGGACTTGTTTAAGCGTATGTACGACTTCTATCAAATCTGACTGCTGAGCCATGACTTGATCAATATCTTTATACGCTGCGGGAATTTCATCAATCACACCTGCATCTTTACGGCATTCAATGCCTTGCGTTTGCTGAATCAAATCTTGTTGATTAAACAGATGCTTGGCTTTATTACGGCTCATTTTACGTCCTGCACCATGTGAACAAGAGCAAAAGGAGTCGGGATGACCTTTGCCACGTATAATATAAGAACGCGCACCCATCGAACCTGGAATGATTCCAAGCTCATCTTTACCAGCTCGGATGGCACCCTTCCGTGTAATTAATAAATCTTCGCCATCATGTTGCTCCTGACTGACATAATTATGGTGGCAATTAATTGCTTCTTTGGTCAACTGAAATGAAGGTAATAGTGGGCGAATCGCCTCTAAAATTAACCGCATCATCTCACGACGGTTTTCATAGGCATACGCCTGCGCCCATTCAACCGCTTCAACATAATCGTCAAAGCTTGCAGAGCCTTCGGCAAAGTAGCTCAAATCTTTGTCAGGAACATGACCAAAGCGGTGTTGGGCTTCTTTTTTTGCTAGTTCAATAAAATAAGTACCAATGACATTGCCTAAACCACGACTCCCTGAATGTAACATGATCCAGACGTCCTGATTTTCATCCAGACAAAGTTCAATAAAGTGGTTGCCGCCACCTAAAGTCCCGAGTTGTTTTTGCCAAGTCATATCAAACTTTCGCAGCATTCGAACTAAACCAGGATGTTTGCTGATAATCGGTTGGAGCCGTTTATCCAGCGGTGTCAGGGTCGAAGCTTTGGCTTTCACTTGTTTGTGTAAATCAAAACCAACAGGGACTTTTCTTTCAATCGCATGACGTAAGCTTGAAAGATTGTCTGGAAGTTGACTGCTTTTGAGTTTTAAACGTATCGCATTCATTCCACAGCCAATATCTACGCCGACCGCAGCGGGTATAATCGCATGTTTGGTCGGAATGACACTGCCAACGGTGGCTCCTTTCCCGACATGCACATCTGGCATGACTGCTATGTGGGAATGAATAAATTGCAATTGCGCCATTTTAGTGAGTTGTTCAATACTGTCTTGATCGATATCGTTCGTAAAGATCTTTACAGGAACCCCATAAGCGGCATCTGCATTTAAAATTTTTTGTATGCTCATAATAAGCTGTCCGTATCATTATTTTAATAGCTGTCCGAACAGGCATAAAAAAACCTAGCGAATGCTAGGTCTTGTGCATTCGGACAAGTGATCTTTGACCCTTGTCCGTGAGATGACAACGTGCCAATGATTAGTAATGTTTATCCTGTAAAGCTGGCATGTTGTTACTCCTATAAATTGGCAGTTTTGATGCTGACTGCGCCAATGGTTGAATCTTGGTCGCAATCATAATCCTTTGTTTTGAAAAGTCAAGCTTTTCAAAACTGAAGAAATTGAATGATGCTACTGCAAGCTAAAACACGCATTAATCCTGATCGGGTTGGATATTCATCTCTTGATAAGACACCAATTTGGTTTTATGTTTCCATTTATAACCCAGCCAGATCACCAAAAACAGGGGAATACTGATATAGGTGGAAAGTAAACCCATCCAGTCAATTTTTCCACCTAAAATCGCTTGATAGTTTTGTCCTAAAATAATGATCGAACACAAAATAAAGGCAAACCACGGTGCAAATGGAAAGAATTTAGCTCGATATGCCAGATCCTCAAGTCTATGACCCTGAGCCAGATAGCCTTTACGGAAGCGATAGTGTGAAATCGCAATCCCGAGCCACACAATAAAGCCACACATGCCTGACATATTGAGCAGCCAGTTAAAAACAGCCTGTTCTCCAATAAAAGTAGTCAGGAAGCATAGTGCAGCAACGGCTGTCGTGGCATAAAGTGCATGCATTGGTACGCCACGTTTATCCAGTTTTGAGAACCATTTGGGCGCACGGCCTTCACGTGCCATGTCGAACAGCATACGGGTTGAAGAATACATGCCTGAATTTCCTGCCGATAAAATCGCGGTTAAAATCACGGCATTCATCAAACTTGCAGCAAAGGCAAAACCGACTTTTTCATAGAGCAAAGTAAATGGAGAAAGAGCAATATCACCACTAGAAGCTGCTTGTAACAGGCGTGGATCATCATAGGAAATCAGTGTCCCAATGATAAAAATACACACGATATAAAACAGTAAAATCCGCCAGAAAATCTGCTTAATTGCCAGAGGAATTGTTTTCTTTGGATCTTTAGATTCACCTGCGGCAACGCCGACCATTTCAGTGCCCTGAAAAGAGAACCCTGCGATCATGGCCACACCAATCATGGCTTGTAATCCACCAACAAAAGGTGCGTCTTTATAGGTCCAGTTACCAAAAGTCGCTACTCCCGGTGTCATCATGATTTTGATGATCATGGAAAAACCAATAATGATAAAGGCGACAATCGCAACGACCTTGACCATTGAAAACCAGAACTCACTTTCACCAAAACCTTTGACGGTCATGGCATTGATGGCAAAAATGACGACCAGAAAAATCGCACTCCAATAAAACCCGGGTAAGTCTGGAAACCAGAATTTCATAATCAACTGAACCGCAACCAGTTCAAAAGCCACGGTAATGGCCCAGTTGTACCAATAGTTCCAGCCCAAAGCAAAGCCGAAGCCATCCTCGACATAGCGACTACCATAGGTAAAAAAAGCGCCTGAAGTGGGATTGTGGGTGGCGAGCTCCCCCAAACTGGTCATTAGAAAATAAATCATGACGCCAATCAGTGCATAGGCCAATAATGCGCCGCCCGGCCCCGCATTGGCGATGGTTGAACCTGAAGCCAGAAATAAACCAGTACCAATCGAACCGCCAATGGCGATCATATTTAAATGACGAGCACCGAGCTTACGCTGAAGCTTTTCAGGTTGAATCTTTTCACTCATGAAAATTCCTTAGTCATTGGGACACATGGGCATAAAGCACTTTGAATCCTTGTTGATCGGCAAGGGTATTGCAGCGACCAAATTGTTGCTCAATCAAAAGTGGATAATTTAAAAAACGATTTGCCACTATCCATAATTCACCATTGACAGTTAAATGTCGTTTGGCTTGTTTGCATAGACTCTCACTCGCCGCATAATCAGTGTGAATTCCTTGATGAAAAGGCGGATTGCTGACAATTGCGTCTAGTTCAAGTGGTGCATCATGAATCCCAGTAACGGCTTGAATATGAAGCTGTTCTAAATGAAGTCCATTCCGATGAAATGTCATTTCAGTAGAACGTAGTGCAAATGCATCGACATCCAGCGCATAAATTTCGTTGTTACAATTTAATTTTGCCAGATACGCACTAATGACACCTGCACCACAGCCAAAGTCGGCAAGTTTACCCGATTTTATATTATTTAGATAAGGTAAAAGAATGCCTGTGCCGACATCCAAATGATTTTGGCTAAATACCCCAGGGAGTGCACAAATATGAAGTTGAGTTTGATTGACTTCAATGCTGTAGGTTTTTACCCAATTTTCTAGTGGTTTTAAGGTTTCCGTTTTGTGCAAAATACATTGCCAAAGCTGACAGTGACGTGCGCTATCGAGCTTAAGATTTTTACCTAAGGCTTGTAATTGTTTAGCTGCACGTTCTACGCCACCTTTTTTTTCACCCACCAAAAAGATGGATTGACCTTGCTTAAGATGACTCGAGACAACATGCAAAATATAGCTGAGTAACTCTTTTGATTTTGGTACAAAGATGATGACTTGATCGATATCTTTCTGTGGAAATTCAACTGAAAAATGCGTAGCAAACTGCTGCTGCTCGAAATATTGATGATCAGCAAAGTTCCATGTCCAGATCGAAATATTTAAATCGTTGGGCAATTCGCGGGCAAGTTCATCCGCAGGTGCATTGATGAGCAATACCTTGCCTGATAAAAACTGTTGTTGGCGCAGTACGACTTCACTACGTGGATCCATCATATTTAACTCTCATGAATAAGAAAGCCCAGTTAAACTGGGCAAATTCTTCTTAATTGCCCGATTTAATCTTGATTTCTCTGATCTTGATCTTCAGGATGTTGATGTTCAGGCAATACGATATTTAAGATTAAAGCAGCAATACCACCTGTGGCGACGCCTGAACTAAAGATATTTTTAAACAGTTCAGGTAAATGCTCAAGGATTTGCGGAACTTGTGCAACACCGAGTCCTAAAGCCAATGAAATCGCAATAATCAACAGTGCACGACGATCCAGATGAATACTGGATAAAATATTAATCCCTGATGCAGCTACAGCACCGAACATGACCATCACTGCACCGCCTAATACCGCTTGTGGTACTGCTTGAATCACGCCAGAAACCATTGGAAACAATCCAAGTAGGATCAATAAAATCGCAATCCAGATACCGACATAGCGACTAGCGACTCCTGTGAGTTGGATCACACCATTATTCTGTGCAAACACCGAACTTGGAAAAGTATTAAATAAACCTGCAAGTAATGAGTTTGCACCATTCACCAGTACGCCACCTTTAATCCGTTCCATCCATTTTGGACCATTGACAGGTTCATTGGAGAGTTTACTGGTTGCAGTAATATCACCAATCGCTTCCAAAGACGTCACCAGATAAATAAAGGCCATAGGGATGAATAAGCTCCAAGAAAAGCTTAAACCAAAGTGCATTGGCGTTGGAATCTGTATGATAGGTGTTTCGTGTAAACCTGAAAAATCCAGATGTCCCATGAAACCTGCCAGAACATAACCCACAATCAGCGCAATCAAAATGGCAGAACTTTTAATCCAGATCACTTGAATACGATTGAGTAGGATGATAATCGCCAGCACTGTACAAGACATGATCAAATTATCTTGGCTGGCAAAGGTTTGATTTTGCATGGCCTGATAACCACCGCCCATACTGATGAGACCTTCTTTAATCAAGGTTAAACCAATCATCAGTACTACGATTCCTGTGACCAATGGCGTGATCAGCTTTTTCACCCACGGCAGAATACGGGATACGCCCATTTCAATGAACGATCCTGCAATCACCACTCCAAAAATTGCTGCCATCACTTGATTGACAGGCGTTCCTGCGGCGACCATTGCACTACCAATACCAATAATCGGGCCAATAAAGTTAAAACTTGTCCCTTGGACGATCAGCAAGCCAGTACCAAAAGGTCCGACCTTCTTGCATTGTAAAAAAGTCGCAATCCCTGAAATGACCAATGACATGGACAAAATCATGTTGGTTTCTTCGCGGGAAACCTCAAGTGCCAGACAAATCAAAAGTCCTGGCGTAACAATAGATACAATAATTGCTAAAAGATGTTGTAGTGCAGCAAGAAATGCAACAAAAGGGGCAGGACGGTCATTTAACCCATAAATCAGATCAAGTTTTTCACCTGATTGTGGCGCAGCGTCTTGTAAATCAGACATGAGAGATTAAATCTTAAGCTTCAAAGTGGCGCTATTCTAATCGAGATAATTGCCTTTACCCAAGAAAAAACGACGAAGACATGAAAAAAACACGGGCATGTCAATAAACTGTCACTACTTTTATGTAGGATTTTTCTGTATAATTTGCCCTCAAGTTTTAGGCTTATCGAATTTTCATGTCAGATATCAAAAATCTCCGCAATATTGCAATTATTGCACACGTCGACCATGGTAAAACCACGCTTGTCGATAAACTTCTACAACAATCAGGTGCTTTGGGTGATCGTGCAGGCGAGATTGAGCGTGTCATGGACTCGAATGCGCTTGAAAGCGAACGTGGTATTACTATTCTTGCAAAGAATACTTCGATCACTTGGTTAGATAAACGTACTGATATTACTTACCGTATCAATATCGTAGATACCCCGGGACACGCCGACTTTGGTGGTGAAGTAGAACGTGTATTGTCTATGGTGGACTGCGTATTACTATTGGTTGATGCTCAAGAAGGCCCAATGCCGCAAACTCGTTTTGTAACGCAAAAAGCGTTTGCGCGTGGTTTGAAGCCCATCGTGATCATTAACAAAGTCGACAAGCCAAGCGCACGTCCAGACTGGGTCATCGATCAAGTATTTGATTTGTTTGATAACTTGGGTGCAACTGACGAACAGTTAGATTTCCCAATCGTTTATGCTTCAGGTTTACGTGGTGTTGCAGGTCCAGCGCCAGAAGAACTGGCTGAAGACATGACACCGTTGTTTGAAACGATTGTTGATATCGTTGAGCCGCCAGCAGTTGATGCTGATGGTCCGTTCCAGATGCAAATTTCTTCACTTGACTATAACAGCTTCGTTGGTGTGATCGGTGTTGGTCGTATTCAACGTGGTTCAGTGAAAACCAATACTCCTGTGACTGTGATTGATAAAGAAGGTAAGACACGTAATGGTCGTATCTTAAAAATCATGGGTTACCACGGTTTAGAGCGTATTGATGTTGAAGAAGCATCGGCAGGCGATATCGTATGTATTACAGGTATTGATGCACTTAACATTTCCGACACAATTTGTGATCCGAAAAATGTTGAAGCATTACCGCCATTGTCTGTAGATGAACCAACGGTATCGATGACATTCCAAGTCAACAACTCACCGTTTGCAGGTAAAGAAGGTAAATTTGTCACTTCACGTAATATCCGTGAACGTCTTGATCGCGAATTGATCCATAACGTAGCACTTCGTGTAGAAGATACAGACAGTCCAGACCGTTTCAAAGTTTCTGGCCGTGGTGAACTTCACCTTTCTGTTTTGATTGAAAACATGCGTCGTGAAGGTTTCGAAATGGGCGTTTCACGTCCACAAGTGATCATCAAAGAAGTAGATGGTGAAAAACAAGAGCCATACGAAAACGTGACTTTTGATGTTGAAGAACAACATCAAGGTGCGGTGATGGAACAAATGGGTCACCGTAAAGGTGAAATGACCAATATGGAAGTCGACGGTAAAGGCCGTATCCGTATTGAAGCGACTGTTCCTTCACGTGGTTTGATTGGTTTCCGTTCAGAATTCTTAACCATGACTTCTGGTACAGGGATTATGACTTCAAGCTTCTCGCATTATGGTCCTGTTAAACAAGGTACTGTTGCGAAACGTCAAAACGGTGTATTGATCTCAATGGTTCAAGGGACTTGCTTGGGCTATGCATTGTTCAGCTTGCAAGACCGTGGTCGTTTGTTTGCTAAGCCACAGTTAGAAGTGTATGAAGGGATGATCGTTGGTATCAACTCTCGTTCAGACGACATGGTGGTTAACCCAACTAAAGCAAAACAGCTCACCAACGTTCGTGCCTCTGGTACTGACGATGCGTTAACTTTAACTCCTGCAATTGAATACACGCTTGAACAAGCACTTGAATTCATTGAAGATGATGAGTTAGTTGAAGTAACACCAAAGTCAATTCGTATCCGTAAGCGTTATTTGACTGAAAATGAACGTAAACGTAATCGCGATAAATAATTTGATTTTGATCTCAGATCAGTAAATAAGCCGCTAAATTCGTTTAGCGGTTTTTTTATTAGGCAATCTTTTTCGCTGTAGATCTTTAAGTTCATATTTTTATTCATATAAAATGTTGTTAAAGTGTGAAATAGCTTTCTTTTTTTGAGAAAAATATTAAATTAGCAAACATGAGCCGATCATCCATTAACACTATTGTTAAGCCGTGATTAGAACAAAAACAAGGGAATAGCGGTTCCCGAGTGGAGAAAATTGAGATGAGTATTATTCAAGAATTTAAAGAATTCGCTGTTAAAGGCAATATGATTGATTTGGCTGTCGGTGTCATCATCGGTGGTGCTTTCGGTAAAATTGTAGATTCATTGGTCAAAGACATTATTATGCCGTTGATTACTGTGATTACCGGTGGAGGTGTTGATTTTTCACAAAAGTATATTGTACTTGGTGCCAACCCGAATAATTTACAATCATTGGATGCTCTGCAAAAAGCAGGCGTAAACGTATTGACTTATGGTAACTTCCTGACCATTTTAATTAACTTCCTGATTTTGGCATGGGTCGTATTTCTGATGGTGAAATTGATTAACCGTATGCGTCGTAAGGATGAAGCGGAAGCACCAGCACCAGAAACTCCTGAAGAAATTCAATTGCTTCGTGAAATTCGCGATGAATTAAAGCAACATCCACAATCATAGTATTATAGGCTTTCTCAAAACGGTATTTTTAAATGCCGTTTTTTTATGCATTTTGATTGATATTTCTCATCTGCATTTGACACTTAAGCGACTTGAGGTTTTTGTCAGAGTCCTTAAAATATGGCGACTGAAAATACCGGCCAATCATAGGATTTACTCAAACATGAACCGACTTTTTGCTTATGGAACTTTATGTCCAGATCGTGAAAACGCACATATTCTGGGAAATATTGGTGGAGAATGGCAAAAGGCTTCAGTGAATGGCGTGGTGCATACTTTAGACTGGGGACCCGATCAGGGTTTACCTGCTTTGGTGCTGGATGAAAATGCACCTAAGGTGTCTGGTTTAGTGTTTAGTACCGATAAACTGGCTGAACATTGGCCCATGCTTGATGAGTTTGAAGGTTTTCAATATCAGCGAGTTAAGGTGATGGTGGAATTTGAAACAGGTGAAATGATCGAAAGTTGGACTTATCAAATGAATCCTCATGCAAAGCCAATGCAACTAGAAAGTGAAAGGACTTAAGTTTTTAAGACTTGCGTCCTTTTATTCACGACCGCAATTTATGCAAATTCAGTTCTAAATTTGATTTCAAGCAAATGAAAACCAAACTGGCTTTTGATTGGACCGTGTAAAATTCGTTCAGCCGCAGTAAATACGAGTTTATCAATAACGGGAACAAGTTGACCTTTTTTCACTTCGCCAAGTTCTCCGCCGCGTTTGGCAGAATTACAGGTGGAATACTGTTTTGCGATTTTTGAAAAATCAGCACCAGATAAAATTTTCTTTTTAAGTTGTTCCGCAAGATCTTTGTCTTTAACTAGAATATGACGAACAATGGCAGTTTGCATGGGAAAGCCTCCTGAATCTGTTGAGGACAAATATTAAACTTTGATACGTTTTAAAGGTTGGCATTGGGGACAAAATACACTGGCACGTTGTCCGAGTTTAAGATTTTCCAGTGGCGTTTCACACTGAACACACATTTCACCTGCACGACCATAAGCCAGTAAAGTTTGTTGAAAATAGCCATTTTCACCGACAGCATTGGTGAAATCCCGCAAGGTTGATCCCCCTAAATCAATCGCAGATTTCAAAATACGTTTGATTTCATCCACAAGTTGAACAATCTGCTTTTTACTTAAACTAGAGGCTGGCTGCGCAGGGTGAATGCCTAAGTTAAACAGACTTTCAGTCGCATAAATATTACCTACGCCGACCACCACGTGATTATCCATTATTGCAATTTTTATGCCGACTTGTTTGTTTTTAAGCTTTTGATAAAGATAATCTGCATTAAACTCGTCACCGAGCGGCTCTGGGCCAAGTGGATTCAGTAGTTTGTTTTGAGATTCTTCATTGAGCCATAAAATACAGCCAAAACGACGCGGATCGTGATAACGTAACTGGGTGCCATCCTCAAAACCAATCATCAAATGATCATGTTTGCGTAACTCATCCTGAGCTGTAGCCAGACGAAAACTGCCCGACATCCCTAAATGCCATAGCATTTGATCTTGTTCAAATTCAGCCAGAATATATTTAGAGCGTCTTTGTAAACCGATTAAACGTTGTCCATTCAGGCGAGAAATATCCTCTGGAATTGGCCAACGTAATCTGGACTCTCTGACTTCAACGATTTGGACGCGCTGTTGCAGTAAAGGCAATAAACTGGTTTTAGTGGTTTCAACTTCAGGTAATTCTGGCATTGACAGCTCGATAAAATCATGACGGTGTTAATATGGGGGTAATCAGCACAATGACAAATTTAAGCAGGCATCTTATCTGTCAATATCGTGTCATTTCCCTTTCTTTACTTATGGTAGCGTGATGTCAGAAATTTTACCATTCACATGGTTTCAACGTGATACATCGACAGTGGCCGAGCAATTGATTGGCTGTCAGCTTTGTGTACGTCAGGACAATGGTGAAATTCTACGTTGTACCATCAGTGAAACAGAAGCGTATTTGGGAATTCGTGATAAAGCCAGTCATAATTACGGTGGACGACGTACTGCCCGAACCGAGGTGATGTATAGCGCTGGCGGGCACATCTATGTTTATCTGATTTATGGGATGTATCACATGCTGAATTTGATCACGCAGACAGAACATGAACCTGAAGGCGTGATGCTCAGAGCCGCTTTTTTTGAGGATTCAGTTTCTAAACCTGACTTTAAGCGCTTGTCAGGCCCTGGAAAATTGACCAGGCAATTAGGTATTACAGAGCGATTTAAAGGCAAAATGTTGGGTGTAGAAACTGGTTTGTGGATTGAAAATAAAAAAATTCAGCCAGAGATTGTACGGAAAAAAAGAATCGGGGTTGATTATGCTGAGGAAGCAAAAGACTGGCTAGAACGCTATTGCTGGAAAGATCATCCCAGTTTAAGCCGTTAAACCTACAAAGTACTCCAAGAAATAACCAAACTAATATATTGAAAATTGGAATGATTGGCTAAAATCGTTTTTTGTCGATATGTTAAAATTTACAAACTAAATGATATAACAAATATTTTTTGGGCTAATTGTTGATATTAAAGGATAACTGAATGCGCTTCATGCAATTCAATACATTATATTCTTCCATGTTTTTACTTTCTGGGTTCAGTATGAGTGGTGCTGCTTGGGCAGAAGTGCCAGAACCAGTTGCATTGCCGACCATTAAAGTAGAAGCAACTCGTACAGACACTACTTATTTGCAAACTCCTGCTTCGGTTTTTCGCATTGATGCACCCAAGCAGGATCAAAGCTCACAGGTTAATTTGACAGAAGTGGTCAAAGGCATTCCAAGTTTGCAACTGCATAATCGTGAGAATTATGCACAGGATTTACAACTTTCCATGCGTGGTTTTGGTGCGCGTTCGACTTTTGGTGTGCGCGGCATTCGTTTATATGGGGACGGTATTCCAGCCACCATGCCAGATGGTCAGGGACAAACGTCTAATATCGATTTGAGCAGTCTGGATCATATCGAAGTTTTAACAGGGCCTTTTTCGTCAATATATGGTAATTCATCGGGCGGTACTTTGTTGACCACCACTAAAGAAGGTCAAGGCAAAGATTCTGTTGAACTGAGTTATTCGGGGGGAAGTCATGATAAAAATCGTGCAGGAATTGTGTTGCAGGGCGGTGCAAAACAAGCCAATCAACCGAGCTATGTGATTAGTTCATCATACTTCGATACCGATGGTTATCGTGATCATAGCGCTGCCAATAAGGTTTTGAATAATGCCAAACTCACGTGGAATCTTGAAGATGGGTCTAAAATTAACTGGATTACCAATTATTTAAAAATTAATGCTGATGACCCGCAAGGACTGACACGTGACCAATGGAAAGCCAATCCAAAACAAGTCAATGATGCCAATAATAGCTACGATGTGCGTAAAGACATTGAACAGACGCAAACAGGATTGACTTGGTTAAAGCCATTAAATGATAAAAACGAATTGTATGCGATGGCTTACTTTGGTCATCGTGAGGTGACACAGTATCAATCTATTCCTAGATCTGCACAAAACAATCCACGTCATGCTGGTGGTATGATTGATTTTGAGCGAAATTATTATGGTGCAGATCTACGCTGGACTGGCAAGGAACTTCTTCCCAATATCACTGTGAGTGCAGGGCTGGCCTTAGATGCGATGGATGAGGATCGTCAAGGTTATGAAAATTTTACCTTAATCAACAATCAGCCGAGTTATGGGGTTAAAGGTACTCTACGCCGTGATGAAGACAATACTTTGTGGAATATTGATCCTTATTTACAGGCGTCATGGCAGTTTTTACCGACATGGCGTATAGATACAGGCGTACGTTATAGCAATGTTCATTATAAATCAGATGATAATTACATCACTGCAAGCAATCCAGATGACAGCGGCAAGACTGATTATTCCAAAGTTTTACCTTCGGCCGCTTTAAGCTGGCAAATCATGCCTGAACTTTTGGCTTATGTGAGTTACGCCAAAGGCTTTGAAACACCAACCTTTACCGAAATGGCCTATAACACGGATGCAAGCATTTCAGGTTTTAACTTTGATCTAAAACCATCCAATAGTGATACCTACGAGGCAGGCTTAAAGTCACAAAATCTGCTAGGTGATTTTACTTTGGCTGTTTTTCAGACCAAAACCAAAGATGACATTGTTTCAGCGGGTAGTGTTGATGGACGTTCTACTTTTCGTAATGCAGATCAGACCTTACGTGAAGGTGTTGAATTTTCATGGAATAAACAGCTTTGGCGTGATCTGATTGCGACTGCAAGTTATGCCTATCTGGATGCAAAATTTGATAGTAATACCGCAGCAATCTATGACAAAAATGGCAAAGTTGTAGCGAAAGCGATTGATAAAGATGCTTACATTCCAGGGATTGCCAAAAATCAGGCCTATCTCGCATTGTCTTGGAAACCACAAACTGGTTTTTATGGCGGGGTCGATGCCCAATATAACGATAAAATTTACGTCGATGATCAAAATACAGATGCAGCACCAAGTTATACCGTTGTAGCCGCTTATGCAGGTTATGCATGGCAGTTACAGGACTGGAAAGTCAATATTTTCAGCCGTGTAGATAACTTGCTAGATAAAGACTACGTCGGTTCAGTGATTGTCAATGACGGTAATTCACGCTTTTTTGAACCTGCCGATGGACGTAACTGGAGTGCGGGCTTAAGAGTCAGCAAACAATTTTAATGAAAATTAAGAGAGAAGAGGTGACACGTGGCAAAGTTATTTGAAAGCTTGCAATTAGGTTCATTGAACCTGCGTAATAAGATCATCATTGCACCGATGTGCCAATATTCTGCAACGGATGATGGTGAAATTACCTATTGGCATGAACAGCAATGGGCCAATTATGCGCTGTCTGGTGTAGGCCTATGTATTATTGAAGCCTCTGCGGTTCAAGCCCAAGGACGTATCAGTTATGCTGATGTTGGTCTTTGGAATGACACTCAACGAGATAAAATCAAAGCGCTTTTGGATAATATTCAGCAACTTTCGCCAATGCCATTTGCGATACAGCTTGCTCATGCGGGTCGTAAAGCATCCACAGATAAACCATGGTTAGGTAAAGGACAAATCGCTCCAGATCATGTACATAGCTGGCAAACGGTGGCACCAAGTGAAATTGCGTTTGGTGCTCATGACATGCTCCCGCATTCATTAAGTATTGATGAGATCAAACAGATTCAGGCAGACTTTGCTGCTGCGGCAGTTCGTGCTGTGGACGCTGGTTTTCAACTCATCGAAGTTCATGCGGCACATGGTTATTTGTTACATCAGTTTTTATCGCCGTTGTCGAATCAGCGTACGGATGAATATGGCGGTTCATTTGAAAATCGTATTCGGATGACTTTAGAAGTGCTGCAAGCGATTAAAACTGCTGTGCCTCAAAACTTTCCAGTTGGTGTGCGTATTTCTGCAACAGACTGGATGCAGCCAACAGCAAGTTGGGATATCGAGTCGAGTATTGGATTATCGTTGGCTCTACAACAATTAGGCGCAGCTTATATCCACGTGTCTAGTGGCGGTTTGCATGAGCTTCAGGACATTAAAATTGGTGCGAATTATCAGGTACCTTTTGCCGAGCAGATTAAATCCAAAGTTTCAATTCCTGTAATTGCAGTGGGTTTGATCACAGAGCCAGAACAAGCTGAAGCGATTTTACAAAACGATCAGGCCGATGCGATTGCACTGGCAAGAGCTATTCAGTACGATCCACGCTGGCCGTGGCATGCAGCCGCTGCATTAGGTGCTGAAATTGAGATTTCACCACAATATTTGCGTTGCCAACCGCATGGCTTAAAGCAATTATTTAAACCATTTAACCATTAATTTTTTTAGCAAAAGGCGCACTTGGTTGCGTCTTTTTATTTTGATAAAAGGATGCCAATGTGGTTGTACAGGTCATCGTACCAATTTTTCTATTATTGTTGGCAGGTTACTTGAGTGTTTCAATTCGACTGATTACACCTGATCAGATCAAGGCATTGAGTGCTTTTATTATCAAAATAGCCTTACCCGCATTTTTACTGTATGCCTTATCTAATAAAAGTTTAAATGATATTTGGCATCCGTCTTATTTTATCGCCTATGGTGGCGGTTCTTTAATTATCTTTGCATTGGCGTTTTATTGTTATCGTTATTGCTTTTCATATAGTCTGACTCCAACGGCTGTTCTGGCAATGGGCGCTTCTATGTCCAATACGGGCTTTATTGGAACGGCGGTATTAAGTTTACTGATGGGATCACATGCTGCGATTTATATTTCATTGACATTGATTCTGGAAAATTTATTGATCTTGGCTTTGGTTCTGGCATTAGCAGAAGCAGGGCAGCAAGAACAACAAAAAGTATGGGCGCTATTGCAAAAAACCGCACAAAATTTGCTAAAAAATCCTGTGATTATTGCCATTATTTTGGGGATGAGTTGTATCTTGTTAGATATCCGCTTGCCTACTTTAGTCGATCAATCTTTAGCTTTGTTAGGGAAAACGGCATCGCCTTTAGCATTATTTGTGATTGGTGGAAGTTTGGTTGGAATGGGTATGAGTGCTTTGAATCTGCAAAGTGGCTTGTTAGTGGCTTTTAAAGTTATCCTGATGCCTTTAATGATCTATTGCTTACTGCGGATGTTGCCAGATGTGAGCCAAGAAATGTTGTATGCAGGAACCATTTTAGCTGCATTACCGATGCCGATTGCCTTTGGAATTTTTGGGCAGGCTTATGGTTTAAATGAACGTGCTTTAACCCCTTTGATGTTAAGTACGATTTTAGGCTTTGTTGGGATTAGCAGCTTGATCATGTTGTGGTGGTAAATCATTTTGCCTCGATGATAGAGGCAAAATGATTTGTTGTTTAACTTAACTCTTTGCTTTGGTGGTGGGTGCTTTCGCTTTTTCTGCAATCAGCTTATCTACCGCAGCTAGGGATTCTTTGGCTTGAGGAACATTATCCTGAGCTAGCGCAGCAAAGATTTTTCGTGCTTCAGGCAAATTCTGCGGCACAATATTGCCATTGGTCATCAGGTTTCCAACGGCCATCAGCGCAGGAATATAGCCTTTCTTGGCTAGACTTTCGATACTGGCTAAACCCACTTTAACTGCGGCCTCATTCTTGGTCTTAAAACCATTACTGATGTCATATATCGCTTTTAAGTGTATGGCACGATAATTATTTTTGTTAATTAAGGGTTGAAGCTTTTGTAGTGCCAGTTTATTCGAGGCATCTTTATTTTCAGCAAATAATAATACGGCAAGTTCTACGGTTGCTTCATCCAAACCTGCATTCGAGGCTTTTTCCAGATATTCACGCCCCTTTTTCTCATCCTTCGTGACACCTAACTCACCCGCCATATAAATTTGAGCAAGGCGATAAGTCGCGACTGGATAACCTTTATTGGAGGCTTCCTGATAAGCAGCAAGCGCTTTTTTTGAATCCTGAGCAGTACCTTGACCCAATTCACTCATAAATCCCTGATTGTAAATCGCTTGTGCATTGCCTGTTTTGGCTAAACGATCCATTTCCTGATAAGCCGCATTATAATTTTTATCTTTATATAACTGTTCAGCTTTGGCAAAAGGGTTATTGGCTGTACTGGTTTGAGGGGCTGTTTCTGCTGCAAAGGTGGTTGAAGATAAAGCAATAAGACCGACGAGAAGAAGTTTTTTCATTTTAAAAATCCTGTTGTCATACTTACATCATTCCATTGATGCACAATATGGGTATTACATTGTGAATCATCATCATAAAAGTTTTGCGTGGAATGTAAATATAAAAATTGAGAATGAATGTGTCATTTTTTACAGTCGATTGCTTAATCATAGATTAAATTTGGGAAGATCAAAGATTTTAAACTTCCCTAAAATTTATTTGGTTTTATCTAAAAGCTGATTTAATTCATCGGCCTCCACCGCACCTGTAATTCTGTTGCCATTTTTGAGGAACATGGTGGGAGTTCCGCTAATTTTTAAGCGTTTACCGAGTTCCAGATTTTTCTGAATTGGTGTTTGGCAACTTGCAGATTTTGTCGGCTGTTTTTTATTTAAGAGATAATCTTCCCAAGCAGCATATTGGTCTTTGGCACACCAGATTTGCGTGGCCATTTTTTCTGCATTCGGATGTAAACCTTTGAGTGGATATAAAAACAAATAAATCGTGACATTATCGACCGATGCCATTTGCTTTTCTAAACGTTGGCAATAAGGACAATCAGGGTCGCTAAAGAGGTATAGAACACGTTGACCATTGCCTTTGACATGTTTAATGGCTTGATCGAGAGGTAGTGTGGAAACATCAATTTTTTCAAGTTTTTGTAAACTATCTTCGGTTAAATTCTTTTGGTTTTTATTGTCAATGAGATTGCCAATAAAAAAGTAATTGGCATCATCATCGGTATAGACAATTTGCCCGCCCATATAGACTTCATAAATGTCTTTTAAAGGCGTGGTTTGTACCGATTGCACTGGAATATCTGGAAAATTCTTCTTTAAATTTTGTTGCACAGTGGCAATATTGGCATGGCTGAGGGAGATACTAAATAAGCTTAGCGTCAATGCGCTGAATAAAAATTTCATGTTGCATTCCACAATAAAAAGCCATTTGATCATGCCAAAAAAATGATGAAAAACAATAGTGAAGAAATGTGTTTAGTTATAAATAAGGCTGCATGGCTTGGCTTAACAATTCAACCAAGTCTGGATGCATAAAATGATATTCATCTGGGATTTCTAAGACGGTAATTTTTTTATTTCTCAGATTCTTATTGAATTGTTCAACCAATCTTTGTTTATGGTGATATTCCATCACAAAAATATGATCTGCCCATACGATATCTCGTGCTGAAACCACCCGTTTGGCTTGCTTACTCGTTCCAGCAGAACGCGTATTCATGTGTTTTGAAAATACACGTTCTGCTGTTGGGCTACGCCATTGATTTCTACTACAAATAAATAGAGCATTCATCGCAAGTTATTGCGGTCTTGCCACATCACCACTTAAATATTCGGGTAAATCCAAAATGGTTAAGCTCAATTCTTCAAGCGCAGCAGGTTTGGCTACGACCAAGGCTTTATAACCACCTTCAACCGCAATACTATTGACCACTTCAACGTCGTTACTTAATTTTGTTGCGGGTGCAGGCACTTCACCATTGCCAAGTACCAAATGTAACCAATGTTTTGGTTTAGCTTTAAACCACAATCGCGCGATAATTTCCTGACCTAGATAGCACCCTTTATCGTAATGAACGCCTTCACGTTGATGTAAGCGTAATTCCTGCGGCTGAAACTCATGCTCAGTGCTTTGAGCAATCCATGCCTGACCGGCTTCGATGGCATGTAATTGCCAAGCGGTAATATCTGATTCTGTACTTGAAAATTCACTGCTTTTCTCAACCAGTGATGGAAATACAGGACCCGTATCCTCTAGTTTCATTTTAGAAAAAGCGCCGTATTTACGAATATGTTTGGCAAATTCCTCGCTCTGATCCTGCGTGGTGACAATTTGAAAGCTTTCGGAAGACTGTTTGTTTAACCATAAGCCAAAATGGATGCGACCTTTTAAATCACAAATTGCAGTATAACGGGTCGTATTTTCAGATAAAGCTTCGACATTAATCGTAACTTGACCCTGCAAAAATTTTTGTGCATCAACACCATGTAGTGAAAATGAAGCGAAAGCTAAATTGCTCATAAGCGAATCTTCAACCCATCATTTATTCCCAAAAGTGGGGTCTATTTTGCGCCATTTCTTAAAAAAAATCAGCTTTATTACATTAAGCCTGAAGCATTTGATCAAGGCAAAGTTGATACCCTGCATAAGTTTGCTCAAACGATTATTCCACCTTAGATAAAACCTAATAAATGATTAATAGTATAAAGAGCCAGATGTAAAATTAAAAAATTTCGCTATTGAGGAGAAAGGAGATGTTAAAAATCTGAAAGTGGAAATATAAAGAGAATTTTTTCTAAGAAAACTAATTAATTTGCGATAAATTTTCAATTACGTTTAATAAAGCTAGAAATTCGGAAAACAATCTCTCCGGATTCTCTCTAGACTATTTAGCAAGGTTAGGAACAAAAGTTCCACAGGGGATCGAAAAGAGTAGCATGCACCGAAATGTATCACGTAAGTGTGTACTCACCCAAAAGGTCTCGATTCGGCTTAGGACGCTATAGACCAAAAGTTTATAGGCAAAGGTTATGACTTACAAAGTCATGAGTGTTGAAGTAAACCATCCGTGTTTTCCCTTTAACCCAAAAATTACATCTCCGTGATCTTAGATCAGTCAATACAGCACCAAACATCAAAACGATATAAAGAACACCATTATAATGGGTGCCAAGTTTTGCCTTCCTGATCTAAAGCAATCGTAAACGAAAAGCCTTCATCATCAGAAACCAATAAAGAGGTTGGTGTTGGCATCATGACTTTAAGCACGGTTCCTTTTTCGAAAACTTTAGGTGTAAAATTTTCTTTATGTAAAGTAATCGTTTCGATAAGTTCGATAGCTTTTAGATCCATAAAAATTTACTCCCGTTTGAAGTGCATATATTTTATATATTGTATATCAAACTTAGTCCATTTATGAGACATATCTGACAAACAAAACGCCTATCAAAAATTCTATTTAAAATTTAT